>Ga0209163_1000079_pt1 | contig 228747 bp, 208 predicted proteins | sample MTBAKSrepl2MetaG_FD_187457 | JGI IMG/M metagenome (GOLD analysis project Ga0209163, IMG submission 187457) | Enrichment culture microbial communities om Arthur Kill intertidal strait, New Jersey, USA, that are MTBE-degrading - MTBE-AKS2 (Arthur... | ecosystem: Environmental > Aquatic > Marine...
CACGGTGGAGATCATCGAGCATTCGGGATCGGCTATCGAGTCCATGCGCCAGACGGAGACGGACATCATCTCCGCCATATACGAAATCGCCATGAGGCAGGTGCGGCGCACCACGCGGCAGGTGGAAAGCGCCGAGTCCAAGCGGATGGATCGGGCCAACATGACCAGCGTGTTGCAGGATCGCGCGCGGCGGTTCGCATCGTCGGAGCTGCGGTGCTGGAGCCTGGCGGCCCGGTGGATGGGGCTCTGGGATCCCGAGATATCCGTCGAATACAACCGGAACATGGATCCCGAGGGCATGAGCCGCGAGCTGCTGGAATCCGTGCTGGACCTGCGGCGCCTAGGGGATCTGTCCCGGGACACCTTGTGGCGGCTGCTGCGCCGGGAGGAAGTGCTGGACGAGGGATTCGATCCCGAGGAAGAAGCGGCGCTGCTGGAAAACGAGCAGCGGCAACGCCCCGGCCCCAGCCTGGCCGCCGGAGATTTGGGATTGTTGGGAAGGTAGGGGCGGCCCCCCGTGGCCGCCCGATAAAAGGATAGCATGTCCACGACGCAGCAAATGCTGGACGCCTATCAGATCGCCCGGAACCTCCGGTGGCGGTACGCCCTGGATCAGTTCGAGTCCGGCGTGCTGCGGGACCTGCTGAGCACCGTGGATGCGGCCCGGCGGGACATCGCGCGCGAATTCGAACAGAAGCTGATCCGTACGGATTGGCGGACCGTACGCGAGGAGGCCGTGGCCGCGGAACTGGAAACTCTGAGCGCCGGCCTGCGGAGGCAGTTGGCCCGGGACCTGGGCCGCACCGCGGGCGTGGTGGGGGAAACGGCCCTGGGTACGCATACGGATATTTTGAGCGTGGGCGGCGCGTCGCCGGCCATCCAGGAAGTCGCTTTGTCGGCGGCGCAGTTCGAGAGTTTTTTCGCGTCCACCCCCCTGGGCGGGCATGTGATCGACGATTGGGTGGGCCGGGCGTTTACGAGCACGGTGCAGGCCCAGGTGAAACAGGCGATCGACGTCGAGGTCTTGCGGGGCAAAGGGTACCGGCCCATGATCCGCAAACTGGAAAGCGGATTCGGACTGTTCCGGGACCAGGCGGAGGTGCTGACCCGCACGTACGTGCAGGCGGCCAACGTGTCGGCCCAGGAAGCCGTGTACCGCAAAAACCGGGACGTGGCGCACCGGGTGAAATGGTCGGCGGCGCTGGAATCCGGCTATGCGGCCACGGGCCGGGGGACCTGCCTGCGGTGCGCGGCCCTGGACGGGCGCACGTGGGATTTGGACGAGACTCGTCCGGACTGCCCGCTGCATCCGCGGTGCCGCTGTGTGCTGTTGCCCGTGACGGACTGGCGGAAGCTGGATCTGCCCGCGGTGGAGATCCGCGACGCGGCGCGGCCGTATACCGTGCGGGCGGATGAAATGTCCGGCGCGGATCGGCGGGCCATCCTGGAGGTGGGGATGCAGGGCGGGGATTATGGCGCGTGGTTTGAGAAACGGGGCCGGGCGTTTCGGCGGAACGTGGTGGGACCGCAGCGGCTCCAACTGATCGAGGAGGGGCGGATCGGGTTTTCGGACCTGGTGGATCCGCGCACGGGTCGGCTGCGGCTGGTGCGGGAGTTGGCGCGGTGACGGGCGCCCGCATCGTATCCATCTTTTCGAGCCCGGAGACCCGCGCGGGAGATGCGGCGCGGCGATTGCGGAGCCTGGCGGACCGGTGCGAACGCGGAGAGATCGAGGGGATTACCGTGTTGTGGCAAGACCAGGAAGGTATGGAGGGGTACACGTTGTTCGGGTCCGCCTGGAACGCCATCGCGGCCTGTGAGATGCACAAGCGGACGTTGCTGGAGGCGATGGACGTATTATAGGCGGGACGCGCCACTTTGGACACATGAGGAGAACGACCGGCGGGGTCGGCCGGTTTTCACAAATACACTTTGGACGGGAGGTCGGAGACGATGAAGGCGATTTTGGACACTTTGGAAGGGGTCAACGAGGGATACCGGGATCTGTACGAGCAGGGGGAGGACGGGAAGTTCCGCCTGAAGCTCGAAGACGCGGAGTCCCTGGTGGACGTATCCGGGCTGAAGTCGGCCCTGGACAAGGAACGCAAGCGGGCCCGGGACTTCGAGAAGAAGCTTTCCGAGCTGGGCGGCGTGGATGCGGAGGAGTACCGCAGGCTCAAGGAAGAATCGGAAGCGCGGGAGCGCGAGAAGGCCGAGAAGGCCGGCGAATGGGACAAGCTGAAGGCCAAGCTGGCCGAGAAGCACCAGTCTGAAATGGAGACGGCGCGCCGGGAGCTGGAGGGCATGCGCAAGACCCTGGAGTCTCACCTGGTGGACGCCGAAGCGGCCCGCGCCGTGGCGGCGGCTCGGGGAGTTCCGGACCTGCTGCTGCCTCACGTGAAAAGCCGCGTGCGGGTGTTCGAGGAGAACGGCGCCTACGTGGTGCGGGCCGTGGACGGCAAGGGGGAGCCGCGGCTCAAGGACGCGGACGGCAACTACCTGGGCATCGCGGACGTGGTGGCGGAACTGCGGGATTCCGAAGTGTTCGGCCGGGCCTTCGAGGCGTCCGGGGCGTCGGGGGCGGGGTCCAAAGGCGGGGGCGGAACGGGGAGCGTGACGTTGACCCGGGAACAGCTCAAGGACCCGAAGGTGTATGAGCAGCACAGGGAGGCGTATGCGGAGGGGCGCGTACGAATCGTTTAACGGGGCCGGGGCGGTGAAAAACGCGATCTGCGGCGTTGCGCTTCGTCTCTCGTCACTGCGGCGTACTATGACGTACGCCTCGTTCCTCGGGACTTGCGCGCCTTGCATCTCATCGTTTTTGACCGCCCCGGGAAAAGGCGTTTCTTGTCGTCTCGATGACACCGGAGGCGTAAGAGAGATCTCCATCGATCCGCCGTACAAACCCTGTACTCCCTGGCGGGGAGATTTCTCCCGCGCGATGCGCGGTCGAAATGACAGAAAGAGACGGGGCGGTGAAAAACGCGATCTGCGGGCCGAAAGAACAAACCGGGAGGCCGGCGGCCCCCCCGCACCCCCCCGTTGCGGCGTCGAGGACGCCCCGCGTTGCGGGTCGTTCCCGACGCGGGGCAACCGCCGGTAACATGCGGGCGCATCGCGCGCAGCGCGTTGCGCCGGACATAGGGGGTCCGGGGGATCATCGGTGATCCCCCGGCCACCGGTCAGCCTGCCGGCTGGCAGGAGGTCCTATACAGGAGGGAGAACAACTCATGTCCAATACGTTGTTGTATTACGATCCGATTTTTTATGCACAGGAGGCTCTGATCCATCTGGAGAAGAACCTGGGGCTGTCCACGCGGGTGCATCGCGGCTACGACAAGGCGCCCCAACAGAAGGGGTCCACCATCAACATTTCCAGGCCGGCCACGTTTTCGGCGCAGGCCGCGCCGGGATCCGACATGGCGCTGACGGCCACGGGTGTGAGCATCGTTTTGGACAAGTGGTACGAGGTGAAGTTCGCGCTCACGGACAAGGAGCTTTCCTTCACCCAGGAGCAGATCATTGCGGACCACATCGCGCCGGCGGCGTACGCCCTGGCGGACCAGGTGGATCAGGACCTGGCGGCCCTGTACAAGGACGTGTACTGGAAGCACGGGGCGGCGGGCGCCACGCCGGACGGCGTGGACGATCTCACCGGGGTGAAGAAGGTGCTCCGGGAGGCCAACGTACCCTTCGACGGCCGCACGTATCTCATGATCGGCCCGGCGGTGGAGGACAAATTCGGGCAGTTGGCGGCCTTCTACACGGCGTCCACCGTGGGGGACCAGGGGCGGGCGCTGCGGACGGGGGATTTCGGGGTGAAGTACGGCTTCGAGATCTTCACGAACCAGAACGCGCCGTCCCACACCAAGGGGACCCTGGCGGCGGGCGCGGCTCTGGCCGTGAACGGCATCCACGCGGCCGGCGTCACGGAAGTGGCCCTGAAGGACAACGACGGGGCGCCCAGCCTCACCGGCACCCTGCTGAAAGGGGACATCATCACCATCACCGGGGACAGCCAGCCCTACGTGATCACGGAAAACGCCACGGCGGCGGAAAACGCCATCACGGCCAAGATATCGCCGGCCCTGGTGGAGGCTACGTCCGGCAACGAAGCGGTGGCCCTGGTGGCGAATCACGCGGTGAACCTGGGGTTTCACCGGAACGCCTTCGCCCTGGCCACGGCGCCCCTGTCCGAAATGGGCAACGATCTGGGGGCCAAGATCGCCACGGTGACCCGCAACGGATTGGCCCTGCGGTCCCGCATCTGGTACGCAGGGGATTCCAGCGCGGTGAAGGTGGGCCTGGACATTCTGTACGGGGTCAAGACCCTGGACGCCCGCATGGCCGTGAGGCTGCTCGGGTAAGAAGAACCGCGGGGGCCTGCCCGACGCCAGGGCAGGCATAGGGGCCCGCCCCTACGAAAGAAAACCCACGGGAGGGCAGGCCCGCGCCCGGCGCGAAAGGGGACGGCAAGACCCCGATAACCGGAGGCATTGGATCATGAAACTACCCACGGTGGAATTGTGGAGCGACCTGGGCGTGGCTCTCCGGGTGAACGAAGAGGACGCGCCCCGGTGGGAAGCGGAAGGATGGCGCAGGGAGCCGCCCGATGCGGAGCCTAAAACGACTTCGGGCCGCAAACCGTCCCTGCGGGCGGTGTCCAAAAAACGGGACGAGGAGTAACGCGGCATGGCCGAGCTGGACGCCACGATAGGCGGCGCGGACGCCAACAGCTACATCTCCCTGGAAGACGCCGCGGAGTATTTCTCGATGCGGCTCCAAACGGATGCATGGGATGCGGCGGCCGAGGCGTCTCAGGAAAAGGCCCTGATGCAGGCCACCCGCATGCTGGACCGGCTGCATTGGACGGGATCGCGGACCACGAGCGCCCAGGCCCTGGCCTGGCCTCGCACGGGGACCACCCTGCACGGCGCGGCCCTGGACGGAGACGCCGTTCCGGCCCGGATCCGGGAAGCCTGCTGCGAGCTGGCGCTGGCTCTCCTGCGGGGATACGGCGGCGGTTTCGACGGTATCGATTCGTTCCGGCTCGGGGGCGTGAGCGTGAATTTCAGCGGGCCGTCTCAAACGTTTCCACCCGAAGTGGACCGGTTGATCGAGCCGTTCCGGTTCGCGCCCCGGGCCACGCTGCGGCTCAAGAGGGGATGAACATGCACCGCATGAAACGCGTATCGGCGGACATAGCGCGGAGCGTTATCGAACAGATCGGACGCCCGGCGACCTTCACCCGGCCCGCCGCGGAATACGACCCCGCCACGGGGTCCGTGGACCGGGACGAAACGGAATGGACAGGCCGGATCCTGGTGTTGACGTATTCGGTTTTCGAACGGGCCGCCGGCGGGGGACGCATCGAGGACGGAGACGTCAAGGGCCTGTGCGTGACGGATACGGAACCCCGGCCGGGCGACGAGGTGACCCTGGAAGGCGGGCGCCGGCGGCGCGTGCAACAGGCGGGGCTGGATGCTTCCGAGGCGTATTATGAGTTGCAGTTGCGAAGAATTTAGCGGGGCGGCGAAAAACGCGATCTGCGGCGTTGGAAGAACAAGAATTTCCGGGGGGCCGGCGGCCCCCCGGGCCCCCCGTTGCGGCGTCCTGGACGCCCCGCGTTGCGGGCCGTTCAGGACGCGAAGGGCCGTCCTCCAAGAGGGGGGTTCGGGGGATCGATGATCCCCCGGCCGCCGGAGGCGATTCGTCATGGATCTGAAAATCACGGCCAACATCGAAGAGTTCAACGCGGGTCTGAAGAAGTACGCCGCGGCGGTGGAAAAGCGCGCCAACACGGTGGTCAAGGCCGCCGGCATGAATTTGTACACGCGTATCGTGGAGCGGACCCCGGTGGACACGGGCCGGGCCAAGGCGGGATGGCATATCGATCCCCGGTGGACGGCCAAGAAGCCGCCTCCGGGGCAGACCCGGTACCCGCCTCCCGGCACGGAAGAGCCCCCGGATTCGGCCGAATACTGGATCTACAACAACGTCGAGTACATCGAGCCTCTGGAGCACGGCCATTCCAAACAGGCGCCCCAGGGCATGGTGGGCCTGGCGTTGACGGAAGTGGGGCAGGCGTTGGCGCAGGCCATACGGGACGCGGAGAAAATGTGGAAATAGGGGGCAGGCTGGTGAAAAACAAACCATGTAGGGGCGGCCCCCTGTGGCCGCCCAAAGAACAGGGCAGGCACAGGGGCCTGCCCCTACGGAACAAAATCCAGGGAAAGACAGCAATGAACGGGCGCCGCGCGCGTTCGCGCGGGGCGCAGGCATAGGGGGTTCGGGGGATCGGTGATCCCCCGGCCGCCGGAGGCGCAGTATGCCGGACACCTACACCACATTGCGAAACGTCATCGAGCCGTACCTGGCGGAACATTGGGCGGCCACGGCCGTTCAGTGGCCCAACACGGGGTTTCAGCCGCCCGTGGGCGCGGCGTGGATTCAGCCGGTGATCCTGCCCGGCCGCGCGACGCCGGCGTCTCTCGGCGGGGGCGGGACCAACGCGACGCCGGGATTGCTCCACGTAAACGTATTCGTTCTCAGGGAAACGGGGACGGCGGAGCTGTGGAGCCTGGTGGATGCGCTCAGAAACTTGTTCAACCGGAAAACGGTGGGGCCTGTGCGGTTTTCGGCGCCCTACCCCACGCCGTTCATGATTCACGAATCGTGGGTGCAGGCGCCTGTGTTGTGCCCGTTTTCGGCGCACGAGGATGTGGAATGAGCAGGGAGTGCGGCGGGGGCGCCAAAGTCCACGGCGTACGCATAAAGGGCGTTGCCCCAAACCGGCCGGTGACCGGGAGATAAAACACAGGGGAGGGAGATATGGCGTTTGCATCGGGTTCCAGGGCGCAGTTGAACTACGTGCCCGAAGAGGATTGGGGGACGACTCCGGGTACGCCGGCCATGAAGAAAATCCGGTACACGACCGAGTCGCTGGAAGGTTCCATCGAACAGTTTCAAAGTCAGGAAATCCGCGGGGACCGCATGATCGCGTCCGTGTCCCAGGGGGCCGTGGACGTGCGCGGCGGGTTCAACTTCGAGCTGAGCTACGCCGCCCTCGATGCGTTCCTGGCGGCGGCCCTCTGGGGCGCGTGGGACGTCACCACCAAGAAGGTGACGGCGAGTACGCTGACGCTGGTCGCGTCCACCAAAAAAATCGAGGACGCCGCCGAAGGATTGGACGCCTTCGAAGTCGGGGACCTGATCACCGTATCCGGATCCGCGGACAACGACGGATATTACACGGTGGCGGCCGTGGATGCCGGCGGGGCGTTTCTCACCGTCAACGAGACCCTCGAAGATGAGGGGAAAAAGATCTCGGGGACGGGGATCAGCTTCGCATCAGCCACCAAGACCATCGCGGATTCCGCCCTCGGGCTGGACGTGTTCGAGGTGGGCGACACCATCATCGTGACGGGGTCCACACTGAACGACGGTACGTACACCGTGGCCACCGTGGAGGCGGACGGGTCGAGCCTCACCGTGTCGGAGGCCCTGGCGGACGAAGCCGCCGGCGAGTCCGTGATCATCACATCAGGCGAAGAAATTACGGTCTCCTGCGAGTTCGCCGAAGCCGGCGTGACGGAGCAGTCCTTCACCCTGGAGAAGTGGTTTACGGACATCGAAAAAGGCGTGGTGTTCCGCGGGTGTCTCATCGACACCCTGTCCCTGGAAGTCCGCCCCAACGCCATCATCACGGGAGCCATCGGGGTTTCCGGCAAGGAGCAGGAGTTTACGTCGGCGGCCCTGGGAACGCCCACGGCGGTGGCCCTGAACGATCCCTTCGAGGGCAGCGACCAGACGATGGTCATCAAGGAGGGCGGCGCGGTCATCGGCCTGGTCACCGGCCTCACGCTGAACCTGGCCAACAATTTAAGCGGCATCTACGTGGTGGGCAGCAACGTCAAGGCGGACATCGCCGAAGGGCGGTCCAACCTGACAGGGACGGTGACGGCCCTGTTCCAGGACCTGACCCTGCTCAACAAGTGGCTCAACAAAACGGCGTCCAGCCTGGACATCATCCTGACGGACGTGGACGGCAACAAGCTGCGCATCTACATCCCGAACATCGAATACAGCGGCTCGACGCCGCAGGTGGGCGGCGAGAACGAGATCCTGTTGAATATGCCGTTCCAGGCGTTGATGGATGCGACGTTGGGAACGACCATCGTCCTGCAACGATAGAGAAACTACGGGGGGCCGACGGCCCCCCGCACCCCCCGATGCGGCGCCGGAACCGCCCCGCTTCGCGGGCCGTCCCCGGCGCGGGAGGCATAACAGCCCGTTGAAAAACAGCATTTCGGACAGGCTGTTCAAAAAACGATGAGATGCAAGGCGCGCGAATCCTGAGGAATGAGGCGCACAACCCGTACGCCGCAAGGACGAAGGATGAAATCACGCCGGCGGCGTGACCAAAGGCGTGAAAGCAGATCGCGTTTTTCAACAGACGGATAAAGGAGAAAATGGATGGATATCACCAAGGCTTATCGCGTGACGGACGAGGCCACCTCGGGCAAGTGGTTCGATTTGGGAGACGGAGCCCGCATCCGGGTGGCCAAGGCGGGCAACGAACGGCATGAACACGTGCTCAAGCGGCTGCGTAAGCCGTACCGGCTCATGCGGGCGGTGCCCGACGGCGTGGTGGACGAGATCACCCGCCGGGCCGCCGCGGAAGCGCTGCTGCTGGACTGGGAAGGCATCGAGGAAAACGGCGAGCCGCAGCCCTGCACCCTGGAAAAGAAGCTGGAATACTTCGAGCGGTTTCCGGACTTCCTGGAACAGGTGGCCTTTATCGCGGGCAACATGCGGAACTTCACGGACGAGGAGGCGGACGAAAAAAACTGACGGACTTCGCCCGGTGGATGTTCCGGAACGCCGAGGCGAGGGAGCATGTGGAGAGTATCGATGAGGCGGATTTGGAGCGGTACGGATTTAAACGACCCAGGCTCGATCCGCCTTACTTGGATCCGGAGTTCGACGCGGCGTGGGCCGCATGGCGCTTCCTGCACCCGTTTCGGACGTTCAGCATCGGAGGCGTGGGCGGCATGATCGCGAATCCCATCGCCTTGTCGGAGATCGCGGCGTACCTGGATTTGAGAGGGACGCCCGGCGAATACCGGCTGGAGATCATCCGGCATATCAGCGCCATCGACGCGGAATACCGGGCGTGGATCGCCAGCCGGCAGCAGAGGTGATAGAGATACGCGCCGGCAGATCTCTGTGAGATTCATTCCACTTCAATATATCCCATGAATGCCCCGAGTTCATCATACAGGAGAATGCGACCTTGTCTCCAGACGCCGAATCCTTTGGGAGCGCCTGATGCATTGTAGAACCGAAAAAGGTCGTTTTCGTGGTGAGCAAACCCCTTGGTTTCCGCCACAGAGTCGTTCAGCCTGAGCTTCCGTGAAGTACCTCCGTCGATTCCACACCCGGAGAGTAAGGTCATACACATCGCCGCCAACACAAAAGACGCTATACGGATGCTTCTGAACATTAGAAGACTCCCTTATTACTATACTATCGCAGTATAGGCACTGAGGTCAATCCAACATTCCATTACCGGACATGGTTCGGCTTGTTTCCTTTCGAACGAACCTATTCACAATGAGGACCACATGGCTGAGATTACTACCCTTGCCGTGCGGCTGGATGCATCGGCGGTCAATCAGGGCGCCCGTGAGTTCGGCGCCGGCATCCATCGAATGATGAGAGATATCCGAACTATGGAATCCGGCTTCCATCGGCTCCAGTCAGCCTCCGATTCCTCAGGCCAACTCCTGAAGAACTGGGGAACATCCTTCCTCGCTAGTCTGGCTTCAATTCCTACATTAACGGATCAAATGGCTCGATCCATCCAATCGTGGGACAGACTGGCCCTGAATACCTGGAACGCTGCGAATGTCGGCGAAGAGAAGGTCAGACGCGCGGGAGACATGCTGGCGCTCTTCAGGGAGGAATCCCTCCTTCTTTCCAACGATCTCGGCATTCTCGGAAACATGAACTATTGGAACGCAGATTTGTTGCTCCAAACGGCTTCGAACGCTCAGATCGCATCGGATGCCATGACGAATTACGGAAACGTATTGGGCAGTTTAGGCCGAGATGTTGAAGCCCGGGAACGAGCCTTCTCCGTCCTATCCGTAATCATGGAAACTCAATTGTCCCAAGCCTTTTTCGACATGCTGACCGGCGCCGAGACCGCCTTCGACGGCATCGAGATTGCGTTTAAGCGCATGGCGGCCAACCTGGCGGCGGAAGCGGCGCGGAAAGGATTCGAGAATTTCTTCTCGGGGGACCAGGCTCCCGGCGGCGCGGTGGGGGCCTATTTCAAGGATCTGGGGCCGATGGCCACCAGCCTGATTTTCGGCAATCTGATGGGCGCGGCCAACCAGGCGGCGAGCGGCAATTTCGCTTCCGCGTTGTACGACGTGGGCGCGGGCGCCGCGGCCTTCATCCCCGGCGTGGGACAGGTTCTGAGCTTCGGGCTCACGGCGGGCAAGTCTCTGTTCGAGTCCCTGTTCGGCGGCAAGAAAGACCCCCAGTCCCTGAAGGCCAAGTTCAAAGTGGGTCCTCCCGGGCCCGTGTTCGAGGGCGAGCCGTGGCTGGAAGTGGCCCGTAAGGGGGGAGTCACGTGGGCCATAGGCGACGTGCAGCAGTTGCGGCGCGACGTGGAGGGGTTCTTCGACGACCTGGGCGATATTCTCCAGATGGGATTCAAGGATCTGGTGACGGACGCCGAAGGCTGGCAGTTCACCACCAAGGAAGTATCCAGCATCCAGGACGCGCTTAAAGACATCGTGGGACAGATTTTGCTGGATTTCGGCGCGGACCTGTTCGGCCCGGATTCCCTGTTCGCGCAGAACCTGCCGTCCGAATGGTGGGCGCAGATGGCCAAGGAGGGCGAGACGGCCAACGACGTCATGTTCCGGTTCGCCCAGACCTTGACCCAAATTCCGGATATCGTGGAGTCCATCAACGATTCCATCGCCGTGCTCACCGCCGAAGATCCGGCCCTGGCCAAGTTCAACATCGCCGTGGGCAAGATGACGGACCGCATCGACGAGCTGAAAGGCAAATTGGAATCGGCTTCCGTATTGGATACGGATCCGGCGGAGATCATGGCCTGGATCACCGAGGTCCAGGACCTGGAAATCGAACGGTTCGAGACCATCAAGGAATACATCTTGGGCCTGCAGGACGTCATCCGGGGATTGGAGCAGGGCCTGCACGACTTCACGGTGCGCATCCACACCAAGATCGACGCCTTGACCGGGGGCAGTGAAGCCTTTGCGCACGTGTGGGGCTGGACCGTGGACAAGTGGAACCAGTTCCTGTCGGAAGGCGACGCCGGCCGGAAGCTGGAGATGCTCCAGGACATCGAGTACGGCTTGGACACGGCCCTGGCGTTGCAGCAACAGCTCATCCAGGCGGAGATCAACCGCCTGCAGCAGATCCTGTCCGCCCTGGACAGCCTGCAGAGCCTGTCCATCAGCATATCCAACAAGATTTTCGACGTCACCGGGGCTTATGCGGACCAGGTGGGCTGGGCGATGGACAGAGGATGGCAGGCCTTCGAGCAGTACGCGGCCACGCCTCCCGACGACATCGAAACCCGCGTGGGCCTGCTCCAGGAAATGGTGGGCTGGCTGGACACGGCGGTGAACGCCGCCATGAACCGCTGGAACGCGCATTACGACGCCCTGATTTCGGCGGCGCAGAGCCAGATCGACGCGTTGAGCGATCAGCGCTCCGACATCCAGGACCGCATCCGGGACTTGCAGGATCAGCGGCGGGCCATTCAGGACAAGTACCGCACGGAAACGGACGCCTTGAACGAGCAGATCCGCCTGTCCGAACAATGGAAGCGGCTGGTGAGCCAAGTGGCGGATCAGATTCACCGGATGAAGGCGGGTTTGGATTCGCCGGCGGACGTGTTCGAACGCATGGATTACGTGCGGGGCGAAATCAGCCGCGTGCAAGGGCTGTACGCCGGCGCGGCCACGGAGGAAGACCGCATCGGATACGCCGGGCGGTTGGCGGGCCTGTACCAGGATCTGCTCGGACTCGGGCAGGAAGCGTGGCAGCGGCCGTCTCCCCAATACCAGGCGCTGTACCAGGAGGTTTTGAGCGGCCTGGAGGGCATACAGGCGGACGCCAACGCCAACGTGAAGGACGAGTTGGCCCTGCAGAAAAAGATCGTGAGCCTGAACGAGAGCATGGAAACGGAGCTGCAATCCATCGACGACGAAATCGCCGACTTGAATGACACGCTCAAGAATTTGGATGACCAGATCAAGGGGTTTCAGAAGGACATCAAGGCCTACAACCAGCAGCGGCAGGAGGCTTTGAATTACATTCGCAACGAGTCTCTGGCGTATTACCAGTACGTGAAGGACGAGGCGGACCGCATCTACCAGGATTATTACCAGCCCACGCTGGAAGCCTTGAAGGAGCAGCAGGCGCTGCAGAAAGAGGTCAACGAGCTGGCGGTGGAGTATTACCGCGAGCTGTTCCGGGCGGGATCCGGCATCTACCAGGAGCAGCTCGGGGTGTACCGGGAGGCGTTGAGGCAGGTCATCGGCAACGAGACCGTGGAAACGTACCTGACCCAGCAGGCCCTGTACATCGGCGGCGAGCTGAACAACCTTAAACACCATTTAAGCCAGCTGTTCCAGCAGCTCACGGGGAACTACGTCCCGTTCGCGGCGGGCGGCCGGGTGGACGGTCCGACCCTGGGTCTGGTGGGTGAGGCGGGCACGGAGTGGATCCTGCGGGATCAGCAGATCCTGCGCCTGTTGCAGATGTACGACGCGCAACGGCATGCGCCTGCGGGCGGAGACAACGGCCGGCCGGTGCAGGTGACCATCGAGAACAACATCCATATCCAGGGCGCCGGGAAGGTGGAGGCCGGGGATTTGGCGCGGCAGGTCGAGGACATATCCGTGCGAAGCGCCCAGCATGGCCGCCTGCGCAAGGCCATCATGGACGCCGCGAGGGGGGTGTGAAATGACCTGCCCGGAATGCGGATCGACACTGCATCCGGACGGCGGATGCTGGTACTGCCCGGCGTGCGGATACAGCCGGTGCGGGAGGTGCGACCATGAAAAACGAGGACGAAATCCTGTGCCGGCTGGATGAGCTGCGGGCTTCCGTGGCGTATCTGTTGTCGCGGCCTCCGGTAATCATCGTAGTGAACCGGTCCGACATGGAGCCGCAGGGATTGGCAAAAGCGGTCCATAAAGCCCTGTGCGGCGGCGTCACGCCCGAGGAGATCGAGCGGTTGGCCCGCCGGGTGAGCAAGGGGGCGGAATGAGCGACGAAATCAACGAACGGGCCGTGATCCGGACCGCATGGGCTATCTATCGTGCGCGGGTACCGGGACGATCCCGAGGATACATCGCCCTTCGCGGAGGGTATGCGACGGCTACGGAAGGCGCTGCAACCCCGACAAGCGCACAGGGGGTCCGGGGGATCGCCGATCCCCCGGCCGCCGGAGGCGTCTTAAACCATGCCCAACATGATCCTGATCCCAGAATCGGCCTTTATCGCCTACACGCCGGCGGCGTCCACGGAGGCGTCCGGCTTTCCGGACGACAATGCGGCGCTGTATCGGAGCCCGTCCAAAGAATGGCGATCCACGGTCAAGACCGAAACCACCATCGTGTGCGACACCGGCGCGGTGGGGCAACCCGTGGCGGGGGTGTTCCTGCACGGCGTGAACTTCGAGGACGCCGTGATCCAGGGGTGCGCGTCGGACTCGTGGGGCGCGCCGTCGTTTTCCGAAGAGATCGAAATCGCGCAGTGCCCCGAATCCAAGCGATGGAAGGGGCTCTATGTACTCACCAATTTCGAATACCGGTACCTGCGGCTGAAAATCCCGGCGCAGGATCCGATAGACGGCGAGGCGTTTTTCCGCATCGGCGCCCTGGTGCTGTGTTCCGAAGCGCCCGAGCTGGCCATCAACCCGAAATGGGGCGGATACCCGAAGCGGATGATTCGGCCGGCCCGGGAAGTCGAATTCGAGGGGGGATCCAGCGAGTTCGTGCAGCTCGGGCTGCACCGGCTCCTGGAAGTTGAGTTGGCGTTCAGCGGGGACCGGACGCATGCGGCCGGCTTGGTGTCGGCGTTGAATCTGGATTTGGGAACGGCTGTGATCCTGTACGAAAACGGCGTGGACGGCGGCGGCCACGAAGCCGCGTGGCTGATGCAGGTGCGGTCTCAACTCCGCATCCACAGTACGGGATTCAACCAGCGGGACGTGGACCCGATCCAGCTCCGGGAAATGGTGTGATGGAACCCCCCTGCCTGCCGGCAGGCCGTCGAAAAACAAACCCCGTAGGGGCGGGCCCCTGTGGCCGCCCAAAGAACAGGGCAGGCACGGGGGCCTGCCCCTACGAAACACAATCGGCAATAACGGGCAATAACGGGCAATAACGGACAATACCGGCCTAAACCGGTGGAAAAAGGAGAACCATCATGAAACGGTTTCTCGCCTCCGAAGCCTTCCAGGCCATTGTGGTGACCGTGGCCGCCTTGGGCATCGGCCTGGTGCTGGCCCTGACGCTCATCGGGTGCGGGTCGGGATCCGGCGACGCTCCGGAGCCCCTGGGACCGGAGCGGTTCGGCTACCACTATCTGCCCGTGGCCATCGCGGACGACTTCACCCTGGAATACGCGGACCGCGGCCATTTCGAGCGCATGAAGCAGGCCGGGGACTGGGTGGTGTCCAACCTGTGGAAAGCGTGGTGGGACGATCCCGCGACCCGGAATAGCCTGTTGGACGTCGTTCAGTTCTCCCACGATTACGATCTCAAGCTCATCGTGCGCCTGGAGGACCAAAGCCGGTATTCCAACTACCCGCCCGAGGCGGGCGGGCCGCAGCCCGGCGACGAGGCCTGGTTTCAAACCGAGTGGACGCCGTACGTGACGGAGCTGGTCCAGGCGGGGCGCGGCAAGACCTTCGCCTACCAGGTGTGGAACGAGGCGTGGGAGCCGTCCCGGTACATGATCGGTCCCACGGGCGGACAAATCACGCCGGCGGAATACATCCAATTTTTGGCCCGCACCGGAGACGTGATCCGAAGCGTGGATCCGGAAGCCCGCGTGCTGAACAGCGCGCTTACCTCCATCACGGAAACGTACTACTTCGAAATCGCCAAGACGCTGCTGCCGGGCATGCTCACCCATACGGACGGCTTCAACTTCCATATCTACCAGCGGCCGGGGGACTTTTCCGGCTGGTTCAACCGGAACATAGCCCGCATCGCCGAAATCGAGCACCGGACCCAGGGAGCCCCGTGGTACGTGACGGAGGCCAACCACATCGTGGCCGCGGCGTCCGATGCGGACAAGTTCCGGGTGCTGTTGGAGATGTACGATGCTATCGCGTGGGCGGGCCAGCCGCCGGAATGCTTTCTGGCCTTCGTGTACAACGACGATGCGGCGCTGAAGCCCTGGCGCATCGAAGGGACGGATCTGGAGCGGCGGATACTGGAGGCATGGGGGAGATGAAAATCATAAGCGATTTCAAGCAGTTGCCCATGCTATACGCCAAGCATTTCAATCGGCACGCTGTGTTGGCCTGCGTCTTCACGACCGAGCCCGATATTGCAGGTCTCCGCTACTGTCTGTTGTGTAGAGCAATCCGCCTGGCAGGATCGCAATATGACGAGTTGCCCTTTTTCGGCCCACAGTCGTTCCGTCTGAATGGAACGCCTCCGGAAGACGTGACCATGCTGGATTCAACGACGATAGCTATAACATATGAGACCGAGGCATGGCCGCTGATGGTCCAGTATATCGGGAGCGAGACCACGCACTTCGTAATCCCCGAGGCATTCCAATACCAGCCCGGGGAGAATCGATCCATGAAACTGCGTCCTGTCTACCGGTTTTTCCGCTTCGTTCCGCCTGTTGGTCATTTCTACACGATCAGCCAGGAAGAGGCGGACGGCATCATCAACGGTATTGCAACGGACGAATGGGAACGTCCATTGAATCAAACATTTCGTTACGAGGGTGTGGCGTTCTATGCCGTTCACCCGCACGATTATGAGGAGGCATAAATGGCCGTATTACTGCGATATCAACCCGTGGACGATATGAAAGCATGGGTGACCCTGCGGCACTATCAGCCCGAAAAGCTGACCCAGGCGCACCGGGACGCAGGCATTATGATCGAGTCCGAAGCAGACCTGCCCAAGGCGCCCGAGCCGCAACCCGGGGTGGATTACCGGCTCATGGTGGACCTGAATACCAAGGAGTTGTTCTGGGAGGCCGCGCCAAGGCCCAAGACCCAAGAGGAGCTGTTGGCCGAGGTGCTGGACCGCATGAACGACATGGTGGCGAAGCAGACCGAACTGGTGAATTTGATGAAGGGGCAGGCGGAGAAATAACGTGTGGGATTTTTTGTATGTGGGTTCTGAGCGTTTAAATAACGTTAGTCTCCACAAAATCAGCGCCGACGATGGGTCTCTGGTGTGGTCCGTAGATGCGATGACGCATGCGTATGGTGTCTGCGCCGATCCTGATGGTTTTGTTTATACAGGGAATCAGAAGGGAGATCTTGGGGATGGCAACAAAAACGTACGTAGGTTTACTCCTGCGGGTGTATACAATCTCGGAGCGCTTCCTATCGACCATATTGCGCGGACGGTGGCAGTCGATACGAGGAGAAATATATATGGAGGCACTACTAATGTAAGCAGCCAGTCGGTTTTCAAGATAGATCCTGATGGAAACACGGTATGGACATTTGAACATGATGAACGTATGTATTCAGTGCGATCGGGCATCAACGACGTGGTGGTGTCCGCAGGCTATAGAACGTCCAATAAAACTGCTTACAAGATAAACGCTACTACCGGGGCGGAGATTTGGTCAGCAGATCATGGCGCTAATCTACGGTCTGTAGGGATTGACATTGATGGAAATGTATATGTTGGTGGGATTCGGACCAGCGATATTACACACAGGAAGTATGATACAAATGGGAACCCTGTGTGGTCGGCAGATCATGGAGCGGATTTAGAAGCGGAGAGCATAGACACCGATCAAACATATATATATATCGGTGGTAACCAAGTATCTAATGATAGTGTTCGGAAACTCCGTCAGTCAGACGGCGGAGTGGAATGGTCTGGAGCTGTTTATAATAACTCGAATGCGCGTGGCATCTTTGTAGATCCGGATGGAAATGTATATGCGGGCAGGATTACCTCAGGGCAGGATGGTTATGTTACCAAATTCGATTCCGACGGAAACAAACTATGGGAGGTAATTGTTCATACTGGTGAGCGGATTCGCTCCATCGCCGGCCCACCAGGCGCATACGGAGCGGGATTTTGGAACCTCATCGAAACACCCGCCCCGGAACGGTTCACCCCGGCGCTCATCGCGGAGATCACCCAGGGTGCGGCCGTCTATCGGTATACCTGCATCAAGCACGGCGTATACATCGACGACGTGTGGTACGACGGCAAAATAACGGACCACTTCGCCGTGCGGGAGAGCCTGAGCGAGCAGTTCTACGGATTTTCGCGGTTCGAGGATCTGACCCTTTCGCTGTCCAACGCCGGCGGGATATTTACGGATTTGTACGCCGCCGCGGATCTGCGCGGCGCGGACGTGGTGCTGGCCCGGGTGGACCTTCTGGAGTCCGGCGGGGAGGAAACCATCTGGAGGGTATGGGGCCGGGTGACGCAGTTCGCGGTTCAGGAGGGCGCGGAACCCAAGGCCGTGCTGCACATCGCGCTAAACCGGGATTTGGAGCCGCTGGACAAGAACATCCCGGCGGAGCTGGTGGATACCTCCATCACGTGGGAGAACGAGGAAACGCCGGCCGTCAAGGCGGCCTATGAGCGGGACCTCGGCAAGCCGGTGAACATTATTTTCGGCCATGCCAGGCAGGTTCCCGTCCCCCTGGTCAACAACGATTTCGATGTCGATAAATACGACTACCTGATAGGCGGCGGCCCGGATCCCGGCGCGGTCACCGAGTCCAACAACACCAACAAGGACACGACGGTCACGGTGTACCGGGATGAACGCATCGTGCTTCCGGCCGAGTTTACGTTCTACGACGGCTCCCAGGCCTCCCCGTATCCGGGCAAGGCGTTCATCCGGTTCAGTATTTATCAGCAGGACTTCAGCGGGCAGTTGCATACGTTCGCCGCGGACGTGCGCGGGTTCAAGCTGTCCGGGTCAACGGCGGAACGCAACTTCGTGCGGTGCATCGAACACCTGTTGAAGAACACCGCGTGGGGGCTTTCCGAGTCCGTGGACGCTTCGAGTTTTGACGCGGCGGCGGCCCTGGCGGCCATCACCTCGCGATATTGCGACGGCGCCGTCGCCACGCAGCGGAAAGCCCTGGACGTGCTCAACGAACTGCTGTTCTGCGCCCAGGCGCGGCTGTGGAAGGATCCGGCGTCCGGCGCATGGAAGATCGCCGTGGATCAGCCGTCCTACGCCGTCATGACCCTATATCAAGGATCCGAGGGCCATCAGGACAATATAATTGAGGTTGAACGAGTCTGGAAGGAAAACACCAAAGACGCCATCAAGACATTGAAATTCCAATATTTCCGGGACGGTTTCTCCAACGAGTGGAAGCTGACCACCGAGCCTCGAACCGTGAACTCGGGCTTCGGCGTGGATAAGGTGGAGACGCTCCCCTGGGTGAACGACCAGGAAACGGCGGACCGCATCGCGTGCTATCACGCCAAGCTGCGGCAATATTCCGATGAGTGGGTGGAGCTGAGCGTCGGGCAGGAAGCGCGGTATTTGCAAGTCGCGCACGTGGTGACGCTGGACGTCCCTCGGCTGGGGCTGAGCGGCCTGTACCGCATCGTGGAGATCGAGCGGGCCATTGACCGGTACAACCTGGTGCTGTGCAGCTACGACCACGACATATTCAGCTATGATGGGGAGTCGCTGCCCGATGATCCGGACAGCCCGTATCCGGTGGATTGGAGCAAGACGCCTCCTAGCGCGCCAACGCTGGTTGGCGTGATTGGCATGACTGCTACAGCGGTTGCTGTTTCCGGAAGACAAGGAGTGGATAATCCGGAGAATTTTAGTCACATTGAGATACGGCTATTAGGGCCGGGATATGACAGGATTCAAATTGGGTATAAATTCTTGTACACAGGGTGGGGAACCACTTTTGATAATGTAATTGATGGCCAAGATTACACATACGAAATAATATCTGTGAATAAGTTCGGGCTGCGCACGGTTGGAGCCACAGACACATTCACAATGGGGACTGTATGATGACCTATACCCATTTCAAAATCGAAGAATTTCGCTGTCGACACTGCGGCGAAAACCATATGGACCCGGACTTCGTGCGGCGTTTGGACATTGCCCGTGGGTATGCCGGTGTTCCGTTCATCGTAACATCCGGATACCGCTGCCCGGAGCACGACAAAGCCGTGGGCGGAGCGGGCAATCACCCGACCGGCAAGGCGGCGGACATCCGGTGCCGGAGCGATGGGGATCGGTTCTTGATCCTGGAGGCGCTGCACAGGGTGGGTTTCACGCGCTTCGGTATCGGCAAAACCTTCATCCACGTGGATGCGTGCGATGAGGACGGAAGGCCCGGCATACGCATTTGGCTGTACGCGTGAGGAGGGGCGCATGAATCCATTCAGCGTGATCACAACCATCGCCGACCTGGGCGGCAAGGTCATGGACCGGTGGTTCCCGCCCACCATGAGCGAGGCGGACAAGGAGCGGGCGCGACAGGAGTTTCAGGTTCTGCTGCAACAGGCGGCCTTGCAGGATCAGCAGATCCGGGCGCATCTTGTGCTGGCCGAAATTCAGGGCGAATCCTGGCTCCAACGGAACTGGCGGCCGATTCTGATGCTTTCCATCGTGGGCATTGTGGTGAACAACGCCATTATCTTCCCGATCCTTCAGGCGTTCGGGGTGGCCGCCATCCCCCTGGAGCTGACGGACGCCCTATGGACCACGCTGCAGATCGGGCTCGGCGGGTACGTGGTGGGCCGGAGCGCGGAGAAGATCGCGGATACGTGGAAGGGGCATCCGCCGCGGGCGCAGATCGAAGCGCCGAAACCAACACTTCCCGATCCGCACGGGCCGAAACCGTATTGAGGTTGAGCAATGAACGAGTTCTTCTGGGTCGGACCGCTGTTTAATGCGCTTGTGGGTGCTGTGGGAGGGTTGATCGCCGTGCAGCAACGAACGATCATTAAGAGGCTGGACAGGATGGATGAGGGCCTGAAAAACAAGGTGGACAAGGAGACCTGTCTGGAGCGCGTGGAACGGACCCGGAATGAATATGAGCGTCTGTGCGGCAAGATCATGCGCCACAAACACGCCGATCTGAAGAACGGAGGCAGTGGGGTGGTGTGTGATTGAAGCGCGCCGGCCTCTTCAATGGGAACCCTATCCCCTTCACGCTCTCCGCAGTGCGGGATATCTGGAACCAACCTATGGCCGCACGCCTGATTCATGGGTCGGAAGCGCAGGAGCCCCAGCCCCAGAAGTCGAGAAATCGACCAAAGTCCCACATCTCCGACTGGGTTCGGTTCCAAGGTTTGAGGCTGGTATAGAAGGGGTTTCCGGTAACTTGCGGGTCGCCGTAGATTTTATCCGAACCTACGAAGGCATCCAGGGTTACCAACCCTAACAACAGGGTTTCGAAGATTTTGAAGGATCCGCGTACATGGCCTTTGAAAATCCCGCTTTCATAATAGAAGCTCATAGGGGTCGTATCGACGGGAAGGGATTCCAAATCCGTCATGGGTGAGATGGGTGCAGGCCGAAACTGAAACCGTCTTGAGTCGTGCAGTACGGATTCTTCTACGACTTCCACATGCATGATTCGGTGTTCACCAGGTCTCAAGTGTACCAGAAGCCTGGGATCAGACGCCGAGCCAAAAGTGAGTTCCCCCGGCAGTTGTTCTCCATACACTCGGAACCTTCGGTGGTCCCATCCATCCGGGCGAGCGTGCCGAGTCTGATGCTCCGTGGGAATCACGGCTACATAACAACCGCAGGTATGGACGGTGGTGACAAGAATCGGATTCGTCGCGGCGTCAAGGGTGACGACCACGATCAGGCCTGTATTGTAGCCGGCTCCCAAATGGAACGGAATCAAGCTGAAGGGTACCTCCCTGAAGTGCACCCGGTAAATCAGGTTTCGGAACGCTCGTCCACACTGAGTGTATGGCCGTTCCATGGCGTACACCACCGGTTCCGAGGGATCCACGATGATGCGATAGCCTCCCGTTTCATCGGGAACGGCTTTGGGTGTTCCAATTCGGTTGGCCGGGTTCACGGCCTGGTAGGTCACAAAGGCGGGCGCGAAACGTGCTAAGGGTTCATCACTCCATTTCACTGGGCCATAGGTTGTGGGCGCCTGCTCCACCGGTACGATCATGTATTGGGCGCATCCGCACCACAATGCCAGGAAGGCCGTAAGAAGGAATCCTGTTTTCTTGGCCGAACGTATTCTCCCCATGACTCGATTCCAGCCGGATTGAATGCTCGAGCGCCTCGTCTTCCGAGGCGGGATGCTTGCTGCGCCTGCCTTTTCAATCCATAGTAAACCTCCAAAGTGTTCAGATCAATCGCGTATCTTTTTCAGTGATTCCTTGAAATGAATTGACAACGGAGCATAGGGTTCCAAGAATAAGCGTTACGGGTGATCTCATCGGGCGAGTTGGATCGATATCGCCGGGTATTCTCATGGCTTGCCGTGATGATACCGGTTTGTCTCCATCGGGAATGATCCGCCCGGCTTGCTGTAGACTGTTCCCGGCGACATGGTTTACGGCCCGAAGCAGTTCAGGAACGGCGGGCTGATGAAGAACCTTCCGGAATCCCGGTGCCGGTCTGCTGTCCGGAGTTCTATTGTGCGTGGAGAAAACATGGAAACGACCCCGGCGGAGTTCATGGTGACTGCGGCGGCCCGTATGATTCAGGACGGAGAGGTGGTTTTTGTGGGTATGCGGTTGCCGTTGTTGGCTTTCCTGCTTGCGAAAGAAACACACGCTCCCCGGGCTGTGGGTCTATTCGAGAACGGAGTGATCCGTGACGTCCCCGCGGAAGATTCCATCGTAACCATGGGCGATCCACCGAATCTGACCGGCGCTCTGAAGTGCACGGACATGCTGGAAGTCATGGGGCTCCTCCAGCGGGGCAAGGTTCATGTGGGAATCATTGGAGCCGCTCAGATCGATCGCTTCGGAAACCTGAACACCACATGGATTGGTCCCGAGGAGGAACGGAGGGTGCGTTTGCCCGGAAGCGGCGGAGCCGCCGATATTGCTTCTCTCGCCCAACGACTGGTGGTCTTGATGGCGCATGAGCGGCGCCGTTTGGTGGAGCGGGTGGACTATGTCACTTCACCGGGGTATGGGATCGGCGGTGACTGGCGCTACCGCATGGGATTGGTGAGAGGCGGTCCTGAAGCCGTGGTAACGACTTGCGGAGTTTTCAGGTTTGACCCGCTTTCCAAAGAAGCCGTACTTGCCGGGGTTCGACCGGGCGTGGGTTTGGAGGAGATCCAGGAGAAGACGGCGTGGGGGCTCAAGATTGCTTCCGATGTCGGGGAGATGGCCGTTCCCGGCCGACGGGAACTCGAAATCATACGCAAGTACGATCCGCAGGGGTTCTGGACCGGTCGTTGAATTCGCCGAACGCGGTATTTCGATCCAGATGCAGCGCCTGTGCCGGCCGGGCGGCCATGAATCGGGGAGGATGTGGAGGCTGCTATGCGTTCGTTGCTGACGTCATGGGATTACGGTTTTTGGGTCTAAGCGTTCTTTGGATTCGAAGGGAGAGGAGTCATGGTGCATGCATCCGGGCGGTTTAACCGCCGCAAGATTGGCCGGGCCGGCTTGCTTGGATATATCGCCCTGCTCCTCGTCGCGGTCGTTTCTTATGCCTGCGACGCGAAAGACCGGGGTTCTCCTTGGGTCCTTGTGTTCCGGGATACTCAAGACGAGGAGACGTTTCTGGACGTGACCCGGTTGAGCGTGGATTCGCAAAGGATCCTGTTTTACATCAGTTCACGCAACAGAAACCATCCCGGTCGTTTTTTGTATCAGACCCTGTTGCTGGACCCGGGAGACAAGACCATCCGCACCGTGGACAGCCTAGTTATACTGAGTTCGGGCCGAATAGAGAGCGAGCCCGCGGACACGGCTCCCAGAAATATTGGAAACGGGGGATTGGACGGCGTGCTCTACGATCTTTTGTGTCCCGAGGGCGCGCTCCGACCTCCGGATGAAGTCTGGGAACATGCGCGTTCCGTGGAGAACGTGCTGAAACGTTTGGGGTCTTGAACTGGAAGCCCCGGATCCGCACCCTTAACGGCCCGTTGATAAACGCTATTGCGGGCAGGCCGTCGGAAAACCGACATCGACGATGTGTCGTCTCGTTCGGCGGGCGGGAGAAGGGAACAGCGGTGGCGGTACCGGAGTGTTCGATACAGGGGTATTGTTTTGTCGGTTCCATCCAAGAAACTCTGGATGCTCCTCGGCCTGGCCGTCTTCTGCTGGTGGATTCGATACCATCCGCCCGGAACCGAGATTCTGGTCCTGGATGACGATGCGCGCCAGCACGCATACTGGACCGCCCGATTCCGGTCTCCTGAACTATTTCAGGACGACTTGCCCACTCGATACGTTTCCTCTCATGCCATCAATCCCGTTGGATACCAGTGGGTGTACCGACTGGGGACCCGATTTCTGGACCCTCTTCCTCTGAGCCGGTTGCTGAGTCTCGTCCTGCTTTTGGGTTCTCTGGTGATTCTCCTGCGTCTCACCCGGCGCATGGGTATGGCGTCCCAGGGGCGGGGCTTCTGTGCGTTACTGTTCTTGTTCTTTTTCCTGTATGGGCACTCCGGCGGAATACCCCGAACATTCGCCTATCCGCTCTTTCTGCTGTTTCTGTTGCACCGGGAGGCGGGGAGACACCGTTGGGCCGCTTGGACTCTCATATTCCAGGCGGTGATCTATCCACCCATAGTGCCCAACACCGTTGCCCTGGCCGGCTGCAGCGTGGTTTCCCGGTTCGTGCATCGCAAGGCGCGACCCCTGTGGTTCAGGGACGTCGTACCCCTGATATTCGGCGTAGCCGCGGCGGCCTTGATTCTGGGTTTCGTATACTCGTCGGCGGACCGGGAGCTTTTGGGTCCTCAGGTAACGCTGGACCAGGCTCGATCCATGGAGGAATTCGGTGAAAACGGCCGGAACGAATTTTTCCGGGACAGTCCGATTTCCTACCTGTTGACCGGACGAAGCGGCATCGGCCTGTATCATTCTTTAGGATTCGTGGTGATTCTGGGGGGCATGGGGGCCGTTATAGGATTCCGGAAGCTCCGCGTTCGAGCCCTGGCGATCCATTTGATCTGGACTTCCCTGCTTCTGTTCGGATTGGCCCACCTGGTGCTGTTTCGAATGTATTTACCGTCCCGATACACGCTTCTAACGCTTCCCTTGGCCCTATTGCTGACCATCGGGGACAATACGGCTCCATTCGTGGAGCGCGTCCGTCCGTGGTTGCGGTCGGTGCATGGGATCCTCTGCCCGGATCGGGGTGGAAAATGGATGGGCGGCGCCCTTCTTCTGGCCTTTGCGGCGGGGTATGCTTATGTGCAGGGACATGCCATCGTCCATGTGGATACGGAAGTGGCCGTCATAGATCGCCTGGACCGGGAAATGCTCGACTTTCTGAATTCCATGCCCCCCACCGTGCTGGTAGCGGGTCATCCCGAAGACATGGACAATGTCCCCATGGTGTCCCGCCGAAAGGTGCTGGTGAACCAGGAGACGTCTCTGGCATACCACACGGAGTACTATCGCCGGATCCGTGAACGGCTGGACGACTGGTTTCAGGTGTATTATGCGGAACGATGGACCACGGTGCGGGAATTCGCATTGAAGCACGGGGTGGACGTCATCGTGGTCCGAAAGGAGCATTTCACGCGGAAGTTTCTCGATGGGCGGATATATCATGAACCCTTCAACAGATTCGTGAAGGAACGCGTGCGGCGGAATCAGCCCTTTGCTCTCCTGTCGGCCCCCAAAACGGTCCGTTGTTTCGACAATGAACGCTACCTCATTCTGTGTTTGAAGGATTGATCGCTACGATATGGACCTCGCCCTTCGATTCCCCTGGAAATCCGGCGCCAAGACGGTCTCCGTATTTCTGACGGCGGTCATTCTATGGGTCATCTATTCGGGGGTGGATACGCACAGTCTCATCGAGATACTATCCCGTGCCCGATGGGATTATTTCGCCTGGGCTTTCGTGCTGTTCATTCCTCAGGTGCTGGCGGCCTCGTTTCGATGGCGTATTCTGGTAAGGGGAATGTGTCTTCTCAGCCTTTGGGAAGCCACGAAGCTGCTCCTTGCAGGCAAGGCCTTAAACGCCTTGGCGCCTTCCAAACTCGGGGAGTTGAGCAAAGCATTTTTTCTCAGCCGGGATGCGGGAGTCGATCCCGTGGAAGCGACCGTGCTCTGCATCCTGGAAAAAGTCTTCAACCTCGTGGGCCTGGGCGCGGTCATCCTGCTGGGCCTGGGGTTGACGCCGGAAAGGAGTTCCCTGCTCTGGACCGGAGGACTGGCGGCCGGATGCATGATCTGCGGATGTATGGCATGGGTGTTTTTCCCCATGCGGCTTCTTGCGTTCGTACTCCGCAACCGGGGGACCCGGTTTCGACGGCTTGCGCGGGGCGTCGAAGTCCTGGATGGGGTTAATCGGCGTCTGCTGCAGAATCCGGGGAGGTTCACGGCTCTGGTGGGGTTATCCGTCCTGGTATGGATACTTCACATCCTGCAACTGGCGATCTTCTTTCCCATGCTTAAGCATCCGATACCCTTGGGTCCGGCTTTAACGTTCCTTCCATTGGCCGTACTGGTGGGTATGTTGCCGTTGACCGTGGCTGGGATGGGAACACGGGATTCCGCGATTCTGGCGCTCTTTGCCTCTTATGCGGAACCGACGGTGCTGGCTGCGGTGGCGTTGCTGTGCTCCGTGCGTCACTGGACCGATACCCTTATGGGGGTTCCGTTCTTTTACGGGTACTCGTCGGGAAAATGGAGCGTTCGAACAGCGTCGGCGGAGCCGGCGGCGCCCGTCGCGCCGGACTTTGCGGATACGGAGCGGAGACCCGATGCCGGAAGTATTGTGAAATAGTTTGATGGAGTTCCCTCCGCGCGGCTTGGTCGGAGCAAGCCTTGAGGTCTATTGGTACCACAGACGTTCCACCCGTATCGGATCAAACCAGCCTCAGCATGCGACACGGGCTCCAAAGATCGGGGGGACTTGGAAGAGACGGTAACCCCTCGGAAGAGGCCGGATCCCATGGTGTTTCGATCCGGGTCCCGTGGCTCATGTTATCGGGAAATCGACCGATCTAATACGTTGACAGGCTTCAGCGTCGGTTGCGTTTCATCCTTCGTGATCGCGGCGTACTGTAGTAGATACGCCCCCTTCTTCAAGACGTACGCGTGTGGCGTCTCATCGCTTTCCGCAAACGCGCCGGCGATTCCGTTTTCTTTAAGAATCTGATGAGGTCAGGAGAGGAAACCGATGGAGCAGATCCTGATTGTGGACGACGAAGAGCCCGTGCGCTTGCTTCTTGGAAGAATTCTGGAGAGGTTTGGATACCAATGCGCTCTGGCGGCCAACGCCCATGAGGGTAGGAACCATCTCGAGGAGCGGCGCTTCGACATGGTCTTATCCGACTTGCGGATGCCGGGGGAATCCGGCTTGGACTTCCTGAGATATGTCTTGTCCCGCTGGCCGGATACCGCCGCCATTATCGTGTCCGTCATGGACAACCCCGACATTGCGCAGGAAGCTCTGGAGATGGGGGTGTACGGCTACATTTTGAAGCCGTTCAACGTCGACGGAGTGCGAATTTCCGTGGCCAACGCCCTTTGGCGGCGGAAACTCGAAATGGAGAATCGGGCGCATCGGGAAAATTTGGAGCAGCTCGTAGAGCGGCGGACGTTGGCTCTCATGAAGACCATCCACCAACTGGAGTTTGCTCAGAAGGGCTTGAGTCAGAGTGAAGAGAAGTTCAGAACACTGGTGCACAATGTGCCGGCCATTGTGTACAACCGGTACCGGGACGGTGGGTTTGAGGTGCTCAATTCCAAGCTGGAATCGTGGCTCGGGTACTCCACGGCGGATTTGGGATCCAACGGGGAACACTGGTACGATCTGATTTCGCCCGATTCCGGGGAAGCGGTTCGAAAGGCGCATGAAAACGCATTTCAGAGCCGCCGGTCCTATATGCTGGAATACCGTGTGCGATCCAGAGCCGGGGAGTTTCTCTGGCTGCAGGATATCGGGCAGATGCTGAAGGGGGATTTGGATGAAGGTGGACATGGGTCCGTCTATGTGAGCGGGGTGCTCCTGGATATTACGGAACGCAGGAACGCCGAGGAGGAGTTGAAAAGAACCCACCGGGAGATGGAACAACTGGTGTCTTCCATCGGATCCGTTCTCATCGGGGTGAACGAGCAAGGCCGGGTGATGCGGTGGAACTGGGTGGCGGAGGAGGTGTTCGGTGTTTCCGCGCCGGGGGTATTGGGGCGCTCTTTAGAGCGATGCGTCATCGACTGGGAGTGGGACAAGGTTTCGGAGGGGATCCTGGCCTGTCGCGAGAAAGGACGACCCGTGGGTGTGGATGACGTCCGATACACCCGTGCCAACGGAAAGCACGGTTTCCTGTCCCTTTCGTTCAATCCGGTGACCAATCGAGATGAACAATGTGTGGGCATACTTATATTGGGAACCGATATCACGGATCGCCGGGTTCTGGAAAGCCAGTTGACCCATGCCCAGAAACTGGAGTCCATCGGCCAGCTTGCGGCGGGTATCGCCCACGAAATCAACACCCCCATTCAGTACGTAGGGGCCAATGCCCGATTTCTCCAGGGGGCCTTCGATGAACTGATGGGTTTGCTGCTCAAGTATGAAGAGTTGGTCGGCGCTTGCAGGGAGAAGAACGTGCCGGACGGGATGATTCCCGAGGTGGAGACACTCGCCCGGGAAATCGATCTGGAATACCTTAGCCGCGAGATTCCCCGATGCATCGCCGAGAGTCTGGAAGGAGTGGATCGGGTAGCCGGGATCGTCCTGGCCATGAAGGATTTCTCCCATCCCGGGTCCGAAGAAAAAGTATTTACGGACATTAATCGGTCCGTAGAAAGCACGCTGACGGTTGCTCGAAACGAGTGGAAATACGCCTGTGACGTGGTGATGGATCTGGATGCTTCCCTGCCTCTGGCGCCCTGTTTTCCGGGAGAGTTCAATCAGGTCGTGCTGAACGTGCTGATCAACGCCGTTCACGCCGTCGAAGACCGCCTGACGGGGCAACCGGGAGGGAAAGGCAGCATTACGGTTCGTACCCGAAAGGTGGATTCCTGGTGTGAGGTTCAAATCGCGGATACGGGAACCGGGATCCCGGAAGCCATTCGAAACAAGGTGTTCGATCCGTTTTTTACCACCAAGGAAGTGGGCAGGGGTACCGGACAGGGACTGGCTCTTTCCCACGCCGTCATCGTGGAGAAACATCACGGAACGTTGACGTTCGAGACGGAACCGGGCGTGGGCACCACCTTCTTCATCCGCATACCCCTGGACGACGGCGCCCGTTGACACTCACTATGAAGAAACATGTATTGATCGTGGATGATGAAATCAACCTGTTGCGGGGACTCGAAAGAATGCTCCGGAGCCTGCGGCGTGATTGGGTCACCTCCTTTGCCTCATCGGGACGTGAAGCGCTGAGCTTCTTGGGACGACAGCCCTGTGACGTGCTGATCACGGACATGCGAATGCCGGAAATGGACGGAGTGGCTTTGCTCGTCGAGGTGAAACGACGGCATCCAAGACTGGTGCGCATCATCCTCTCCGGTCAGTCGGACCGAAACCTGACCATGAAGGCCGTGAACCTGGCCCACCAATATCTGGCCAAACCCTGTGATCCGGAAACGCTTATCCGCACCGTGGAGCAAGCCTGCGCCCTGAGAGAGTTTCTTTCGGATCCGGGACTCAGGGAATGGGTATCCCGAATCGGCGCACTGCCCAGTCTACCCACCCTCTATGTGCAACTCATGAAGGAATTGGAGGACCCGGAACCTTCAATCCAGAGGGTGGGCGATATCGTCGGCCGGGACGTCGGAATGACGGCGAAGATTCTCCAATTGGTGAATTCGGCGTTTTTCGGCATTTGTCGCCACGTGTCCAGCCCCGTTCAAGCGGTGACTCTTTTGGGCATTGAAACCGTCAGAACCCTGGTGCTCGGTATGCAGGTCTTCGAAATCTTCGTCCCATCGAACCGCTCCGGTTTCTCGATAGATGCGCTGTGGAATCACAGTTTCCGGCTTGCCCGGTTCTGCAGGGCCATCGCACAGGAGGAAAGGCGGGAGTCCCGAGAAGTGGACGATGCCTTCATGGCCGGGTTGTTGCATGATGTGGGGAAGCTTGTTCTGGGAGCCCACTTTCCGGAGCGCTATACACGGGTGATGGAAGGTGTTCGGCGAAATGGAGTCCCTGCCTGGGAAGCGGAAAGGGAGGTCTTTGGAACTCATCATGGCGCTGTGGGAGCCTACCTCATGGGATTATGGGGGTTTCCCGATCCCATTGTTGAGGGCATTGCCTATCACCACACGCCGCATCGATTGCCGTCGGCGGCATTTCATCCGGCGGCGGCCATACACGTGGCCAACAGTCTCGAACACAAGATTTTAGGTCAGCCGGGATCGCACGCTGTGAGCAAGTTGAATACGGCCTACTTGAATGCGAGCGGAATTCTGGATCGGTTGCCGCGGTGGCTGGCGGTATGCCGGGAAGCGGCAAGCGTCAAAGGGGTTGAGTGACGAATGTGCCGGCCGGGTCGCTCGATCGGGTCCATCCCTCTCGGTCTCCGTTCGAGGAAAGAGGTTGTCTCCGCAGGTGTGACAGCAGATTGCGTTTTTCGTTTGCCTGCCCGAAATACGGTGTATCAACGGCCTGTCAGGAGGACGGAGCGTGGAAAAGATCCTGTTTGTGGATGACGATCCCAATGTCTTGGCGTCCTACCAGCGGGAGTATCGAAAAAAGATCCCCGTGGATGTGGCGGAGGCCGCTGCCAAGGGACTGGAGTTCATTACAGATCAAGGACCCTATGCGGTTATCGTTTCCGATTATCGGATGTCGGGGATGGACGGCATCGATTTCCTGTCCGTTGTACAGGAAATCGCCCCTCAGTCGGTCTGTATTCTTCTCACCGGCTATGCGGATTTGGAAATCGCCTTGCGGGCGGTAAATGAGATCAATATCTTCCGCCTCCTCACCAAGCCCTGTCCCCCGGATGTCCTGATCAAAGCGTTGGCCGCCGGGATCAAGCAGTATCGATTGGTGACCGCCGAACGGGAACTTCTGGAGAAAACCGTTAAGGGGTGCGTCAAGGTCATGTCGGATATCCTGGCCATGGCCAAGCCCGAAGCGTTCAGCCGGGCGTTGAGGATCGCTCGGTATGCCAAACAGCTTTCCATGGTCATGGATGATCCTAATTCCTGGGAGACGGAGACGGCGGCTCAGCTTTCCCAAATCGGGTTGATTACCGTTCCGGAAGTGCTCTTCCGAAAGAGCCTCAAGGGTAGGCCCGTCACGGTGTCCGAGAAGGAGTTGTTCGACAGGCATCCGTCCGTGGCGGCCCGGCTCGTGGAGAATATTCCACGCATGGAAGCCGTGGCCGACATCATTGCCTGCCATCAGAAGAACTACGACGGCTCCGGTGAGCCCAGGGACGGCAGGAAGGGCACGGAAATTCCGCTCGGTGCGCGTATTCTGAAAGCGGCCGTGGATTTCGATGCCTTGATCTCGGCGCGGAAGTCCCCGGGAGAGGCCTTTGCGGAAATCAAGAGAGATGTGCGCCGGTATGATCCCCGTGTCGTACAGGCGTTGAGTCTCGTGCTGGGAGACGAGGCCCGGTACAAGATCAAGGAAGTGACCGTGGCCACGTTGGAGGAGGGGAGCATTCTGGCGGACAACGTGTACACGATTCAGAAGCCCAAACTCCTGTTGGCTCGGGGACAGGAGCTTTCCAGAACGGTCATCGAGTACATCCGGAGGTACAGCCAGGTCTTCGGCGTGAAAGAACCCATTCGGGTCATTTATCCGCTGGACAGCCTCAGACCGGGCGAGTGACGAGCCGCGGCGCAGCGCGGTTGCCGTTGGGGCGGACACCGTGGGCTTCGACCATCAGGAAGCGGATCCGCACAACCCGCCGAAGATGTTTCTCAGAACGCGGTCGTCCACCTGTTCCATGAGAACCTCTTCATACTCCTTTTCGTCGGGGTATGCGGCATCCGGGGTCACGGCGCCGGGATCATCCTCCCTACCCGGGAACACTTCGATGGATTCCATCGTCGGAAACCAGTCTCGCCCCGAGTTCTTCCGAGCCCACCGGCCCCATTCGTCGTGGGTGCCGATGAAGAGGAGAACCAGACGGCTTTCGTGCTTCATACAGGCCATTCGGTAGCTGTGCCTCAAGTCGAACTTGAAGCATTGCCTCATGCGCTTTTCCCCGTAACGCGTAAGTCTCCCGGAAGCCTCGATGCGGGGACTCCCTTCCTGAATCAGTCGTTGAATCACGCTTTCCGCGTGCGACGCTACCGCCGCGGAGTTGCCCCCCGCCTTCCGAATCTGTTCCAGTTTCCGGACAAAACGGGGAGTACGGTCTATCGTAAAGCTCATGAGATATCCTTCCCCGAAAAGATCGAGCCTGCCGCGAGCCTGTTGAAGCACGCGATCCGCCGTCACGCCGGAGGCGTGGCTGCACCTCATCGTTGTGCGCCGCCTGCCCGAAATACGGGGTGTCAACGGGCTGAAAGCCCCTCCCCGGATCAGGCTTCATAGTCCAGGTCGTCCAGATCGATCCCTAAACGTTCCCACTGTTCCCGCGCCTCGGCCTCGGCGCGGGCCGCCTCCGCCTCCGTCCACGGTTCGACGATCAGGGAGTCGGCCACCAGTTCCCATATGTATTTCACTTCAAAAGGGGCATGCCGCGGCACAGCGTCCGCACCCGGTGCACAACCAGGGAAATTTGGCGGCGACGGCTTCTTCCAGCATACCGAAGGCCAGCATGCGGATCACTTTTCGGGTATCCCAGCCCGGCAGTTCGGGATTCCCGGTAATGGGGCAGCCGCCCGAGCATGTGCCGCAGGTAAAACATACGTTCAGGTTCAACGCGGATAATCGGATCCGGCTGTCGTCGGGCAGAGGTCGAATGGTGTCTAAGGCTTCCATGAGTGTGTCTCCCGTGAGGCAAAGTCCGGCGGGGGTTACCCGGTACCACGAGGCGTGGTGGATTTCATCCATTCGGGGGAGTCTAATATAGAAAAGTTGGATATGTAAAATCGAAAATACCGATATAATGTGTTTCCTCGAATTGCTTGGAACGATTCGAGGGTGCGTATCGGCCAATACCCCTGAGAGGCGGGACACGGTGACGATTCAGCCATGAGGCGTATGGACCGCGGGCGGCGATGAGGAATACGGTGAGAGAAACGGATGGCGACGTGCGGGGGGGGGCCGAAATTCGTACCCGGATCCGGCCGGGGCTGGATGGAAAGCAAAGCCCCGTGCCGGTTCCCGGGAAAAGGGTTATTCCACGCGTACGAGGGCGGCGTCTCCCTGGGCCAGGCCGCCGCAGATGGCGGCGATGCCCAGTCCGCCTCCCATGCGTTTCAGTTCATAGGCCAGAGTCATGATGAGACGGGCCCCGCTGGCCGTGTTCGGATGTCCGATGGCCACGGCGCCGCCGTTGACGTTGGTTCGTTCACGCAAATCTTCCAGCTTGCCGTGGCCCTTCTCGGAAAGGATCTTGGTGGACACCAGGGGCATGGCCGCAAAGGCCTCGTTGATCTCGATGCGCCGGACGTCCGAAAGTCGTGTTCCGGTGCGGACCAGCAGCTTTTCGATAGCATACGCGGGAACGGCGGCGATATAGCGGGGCTCCATGGCGGTATTCACGATCTCCACCAGTTGGGCGATGGGCCGTATCCCCCATTCTTCCGCGCGTTTCCGGGTGGTGAGCAGCACGGCGGCGGCGCCGTCGTTCAGTCCGGGGGCGTTTCCCGCGGTGATGGTGGGGCTGCCGTATACCGTGGGGAGCCGGGCCAGCTTTTCCACCTGCACGTCCGGCCGGTATTGCTCGTCGATGTGAAGCCGTAGGGGTTCCTTCTTGGGTTCCTGGACGACCAGAGGAATCATTTCGTCCTCGAAAAGACCGCGTCCGTGGGCGGCGCCGTATTTCCGGTGGCTCCCGTAGGCCCACAGGTCCTGGTCTTCCCGTGTGACGCCGTTTTCCAGGGCCACTTCTCCGGCATCCACGGCTACCGGCTTGAAATCCTTATAGCCCAGTTCGAAGAGTGGATCCTCCACGCGCATGTCTCCGAATCGGTGCCCCACCCAACGGGATCCCCGGTAAATGAAAGGCTGCCGGGAGAAACAGGTTACTCCGCCGCACAATGTCGCCTGGGCTTCTCCCAGGCGGAGCGCCCACATACCCAACTGGCATGCGCTGGCGCCGGACACGCAGGCCTTGTCCAGGGTGAGCGAGGTGACCGTGTCGGGCAGTCCGGCCTTGAGCAGGGCCTGACGGGCCGCCACCGGGGTATAGACATCCTTGCACTGGCTGGTGTCTCCCATTCCCCAGAACACATGATCCACGCGGGTCGGGTCTACCTGGGCGCGATCCACCACTTCCTTCATGATGCGGGCGGACAGGTCGTACAGGTCGAAATCCTTGAGGGAGCCTCCGAAGCGGCCGAAGGGGGTGCGGCAGGCGTTGAGAATGACAATGTCGTCGTTCATGGGCGGTTTCTCCTGTGTGCGCACGGGGCGCGTTGGAATGGAGCAGGGGGCGCTCCGGGTGGCGGCGTATCGCCGCTCCCGGTTCAGGCTTCGTCACGTTTTGTTTTTGAGCCGTTCGGGGAAGCGAACGTGTTCGTCTCTTCCCGGGCGCCCAATCCTCTCAGAATGAAACGGGTCACGGAGTCCACGAATGCGGAAAAATCGTACCGTTTCCGAAAATTCCATCCCCGCAACGGTTCGATCAGCAGCAGGTATTGAATGATGTTGGCCGCCATAAAGGGGTCCTGAGTCTGAAAACATCCCGTTTCGCGGCCCCGCCGGATGATGTGATCCAGGGATTGGATCAGGGCGCTTTCCTTGGACAGGACGGCTCGGAGGGAATCGGGTTCCAGATGGCGGCTTTCCGTATACATGGCCAGGAATTCCTCGCGGTATTCGTGGACCATTTCGAGCACCCGTGCTATGATCCGTCGCACCTGTCGCACGGGATCCTCCCCGTCGGGTGCTTCCGGATCCGGATAGCAGGGATGGAACAGGGTGTGGAGCCGTTCGTAAAACAGGTACAGAATGTCGTTCTTGGTGGAGATGTAGCGGTACAGATAGGACAGGTTGATGCCGGAAGCGGCGGCGATGTCCCGCATGGTGGTCTGATGGTATCCCTTTCGGGCGAACAGTTTCACGGCCGCCTGGAAAATCTGCGTGTGCCGTTTTTCCACGAGTTCGGGGTTTTCCACTTGGGCGACAATGGTTTTCATGACGTGTCCGTTCATAAAGCCGGCATTTTAAGAGGAGTCGTTTCCGGTGGATTTCCTCCCCCGGTACCGATATTGGAGGTTTCGCCCTTTCAGCACGATTTGTTCGGTGGACGACGGCCGGTGAAGCCGAAGGTTCCGAAGCATGACAGAACAAGCGTATGTTCTCTGAATGTGGCCTATTTCCTTCCTTCCTGTCAATCCCAAAACGCCTGATATACGGGAATGCGGATACCCGAAGGCCGGCGATGCACTGCTGTGAGGGCGCGGGAGCGCCCTGGCGTTTGGGCGTTACACCGCAGGAGCGGTGTAACGAGGGGAGAGGTAAAAGGTCCTTCCCCCGTGTCATCTCGACCCACCGGCCAACGGGCGGTGGGAGAGATCTCCTCGCCGTTTCGTTTCGGCGCCCGTATTCAGGATGGATGTGACCGCGGTCTCCCGGAGATGAGATTTCTCCCACGCCGAAGGCGTGGTCGAAATGACAAGGAGGCGGCGCTCGGGCAGGAGAAGGCGGTTAATCAGAGTTGGTGACACCGCTCCCGCGGTGTCACGGAGGAGTCGCGGCGCTCCGCGCCGTCCTTTGGTTCATTCTTCTCCGTACAGGGTGCGGTGGAGCATTTCCACCATGTCCACGATGCGGGGACCGGTGCGGCAGGTGAGGCCGCAGTCGAATCCATAGACCCGATCTTCCCGGACGGACCGGAAATCCCTCCATCGGGAATGATCCCGGAGACGGCCGATGAACCGGGTGTCCACGCCGCAGAAGAAGACCACTTCGGGATCCAGAGCGCGAAATTCGGACAAGGAAATGCGCGGGTAGGCCTCCGGTAACGCCGCGGTGACGTTGCGGCCTCCGGCTCGCTCGATGACGTCGTATTGAAAGGACAGGGGACCCGCCACGATGAGTCCATCCTCGGTCCATTCGAGCACGCGGGAAACGGTGCGGCGGCGGTCCGGGGGAATGCGGCGCACGTATTCGTCCACCCGTGACAGTCGATCCTGAAGGCCCGTAATCAAACGGTACGCCCTGTCGGGTACGCCGAGCATTTCCCCCAGGAAGCTCATGTCTTCCAGGGCTTGATCGACGGAGGCGGGGTGGACCAGAACGAAAGGCACACCCGGGTCTCTTTCTTCGAGGAGCGGCTTCATACGCCCATGCGCCGATGCCAGGCCCAATATCAGGTCCGGCTCCAGGTCGCCGATTCGGTCCATGTCGGGGTCAAACCAGGAATACACATGGGGCTTTTGAAGCGCCTCACGCGGGTGGTCACAGGCGTCCGTAACCCCGGCCAAGCAGTCACCGAGTTCCAGGGCGAACAGGATCTCGGTGATGGAAGGGGTCAGGGAAACAATGCGTCGATAAGGAACGGATGGGGTCGGCATGGGGATCCCTTTCCGGGAAGCTCAGGGTGGATGGTCGTGGTCGGCGTGACGAGCCGTGGCCGGTGTATCAAGCCGGCACGATGATCTCCGCTTTCCTGGAGGTCCGGAGTCAACGATAGAACTCCCCACTCAGCGGGACGGGACTCGATCCCGGCGTCCTGTTCGTCCTCCGGCACAAATTCAGGAGTCCTGATAGGCAGAATACTTCAGTGAAGTACGCCGGTCAAGAAAGACGCGGGTTCGCCGATAAGACAATGGGAGATGATCGGTACCGTGGCTCCAACAACCTTTGGGGTTATGCGATCACCGCTGCATAGGTTGGGGATCGGACCGGGGCGCCGCAGCCGCCTGGAGTCCCCCCTAAACCCTGTTTCTGAACGGATTGATGCGGGGAGGAAGAAAATGAATGCGTTCCGGTGGCTTTGCTTGTGTCTGTGTTTGCTGTTCTGGGGTCTTCCCATTCATGCCGATCAGCCGTTTCAGGCGCCTGCCCGGTTCGACTTCGGCAAAGGAGGCGGTGCTTTCTTTCTGGAAGGCGCTATCTAGGGTCCCACGGGGCAGAAGGGACTGTCTTTCAATCCCATGCCCGTGCCCGTTTCAGGATTTCTGAAAGTCCAACACCTCACGCCGTCCACCGGTGTCTTCACCGGGGAAATCGAAAACATCGGAGGGGTAACCACGGCGAGCGTCTCCATTCTGCCGGATGTCCAGGTAACGCTGCGGATGCACGGAGGCGTTTCCGGTACGTTTCGATGGAACCAGGGATCCGTGGTGGTATATCCCACCAACCTGACGGTGTCGCTGGAGCTGGATTCATTTACGTATGAAATACCCGTGGAGGCATTAGCCATCCCGGGGACCTATGCGAACAACGAGATATCCGTCCAGGCTTTCTATTCCTATGCAGACACCTACATGGGGCGGTCTTTTTCCGTGTCGTTCTCCATGACCTTGAAGGGCGTCCTGGAGGAACTGCCCGGAGAGCCCACGGCCCCCATTATCACGACGGATGGGTTCGGCGGAACCTGGTATGGATCATGGACCAGCACCCTATTTCCCGGAGAACAGGGCGGCGTTCGATTCAATGTGTGTCAAAAAGAGAGCGATCTCCTGGGCGAAGCCTTGCTCTACGATACGGAATGCGGGGATGTAGTGGTTCCGGTGTACGGGACCGTCAATGGGAACGTCATGATGGTGTCCAGCCAGCATGAATGCCAAGGCGTGCGCGCCTATACGGACTTCACGCAAGGCGTGCTGGTGGACGAGAATACCATTGCCGGCGCGTTCAAGCTGTGGATCGACGGTCACGAATTGTACGACGAGGGCGCGTTTCAGCTGGAAAGGACCGCGCCCATTACTATCTGGACGGACGGCGTGTGGAAGGACAAGGGAGGCAGCTGGTTTGCGCAGAAATACGATCACGGGGGCGCCCTTCTGATTTACAGCGCGGATCTGAGTTCTTTCCAGGTATACGGTATCGATTCGGCATCGAGCATGACCTGGACTTCCGGTCCCGATCTGGTAGCCGGCGGCTATTCGGCGGAGTTCAGCGTTTCTTCCTACAACGCGGCCGTGGTGACCGTCACGGAATTGAGCACGCAGATCCATACGATGGAGACGCTGGTCAAGTTCGCGGGGGGTCGGCCCGCCGAGGACTACGGGGAGACCGACGGGGTGTGGAAGGACGCCCAGGGCGGGAACTGGTTTTTCCAAAGGTACGGTCACTGTGGCGCCCTGGTGATTTACACGGAAGACATGAGCAGTTACCGGGTGTACGGGGTGGATTCCGGAGCGGGTCTGGTGTGGACTTCCGGTCCGGATATGAACAGCGGGGCTTTTTCCGTGGTGGTTCGGTTCTTTTCCTCCACCGAGTGCTCGGTCACGATTCAGAACCTGACCCAAGGGACTTCGGAAACCCGGAGTCTCACCAAATTCGCGGGTGCTCTTTAAAAGGCCGTTACATAACGCGTTCTGGGGTCACGCCGACGGTGTGGCTTGCATCTTATCGTTTTGCGCCGGCCTCAATACGAACTGTCAAAGGGCTCTTGACGGACATGCCGTGTCCTGGAGCAATGGAGCGGTTCGCGAACCGCCCTTCCATTCCGTCCAGCCCAGGAGGGTTCTCGGACGCCGCTTTCGCGGCGTCCCGAGAGCGAAAACACGACGGTCAGATCCACATGCCTCCGTTGGGACTGATCACCTGGCCTACGATGAAGTCCGCCTCGTCCGTGGCCAAATACACCACCAGACTGGCGATTTCGCCGGAAGCGCCCAGCCGGCCGATGGGTTTCCCCGCCACGATCACCGGGAGAAGCCGCTCGTCAATGGCGTCCAGAATGGCTGTCTCGCAAAAACCGGGCGCGACGACGTTAACGGTAATACCGGAGCCGATGACCTCCTTGGCCACGGATTTGGAAAAGGAAATAATTCCGCCCTTGGCCGCGGAATACGCCGCCAGACCTGCGCATCCGCTGACGCCGCAGTAAGACGCCATATTGATGATCTTGTCCCGGCGCTTTTCTTCCATGATTTTCAACGCTTCCCGGGTACAGTAAAAGGCGCCGTTCAGATGGACGTTCAAGGTTTCGTGCCACCATTCGTCCCGGTAATTCGACGTGACCTTGAGGGACTCCTGCATCTTGCCCGTGGTCATGACTTCCTGGACGGCCTTCAGGTTTCCGTTGTTGTATGCGCTCTCGTATTCCGCCCATTTCTTGGGAATACCGATGCCTGCGTTGTTCACCAGAATATCGAGGGTCCCCCAGGTGGATCGCAAGGTGTCGAACATGGCTCGGACCTGCTCCACGTTTCCCACGTCGGCGGTCAAGGCCAGCGCCTCGGCGTCCAGGGCCTTCACGGCCGCCACGGTGTCCTCGACGGCCGCCGGGTTCACGTCGTTCACCGCCACTCGGGCTCCTTCCCGAGCCATCTGTTCGCATATGGCTCTTCCAAATCCTCCACCGGCTCCCGTGATCATCGCCACTCTGTCTGCAGTTTCACGAATCTACCTCCTGTTTGGGTTCTGTTCCGTTCTCTCGACGCCGAACTCGATTCAAGGGTGTTTCTCGGAAAGCATACCTTGTGTAAGCCGAAAACCTGGTGCGTGGGCGGGCTCATTCCTCGGAGGCTCCGAAGGAGCGGTGGTACGCCGTTTCAATTTCGTCTTTCCAGAGCGACGCGATTTGGGTCGGTAAGATGCCGGTCTTATCCGGCGGAAGATCGTAGATTTCGAAGACGAACTGCTGCAGGCCCCGGGTCTGAATGGTGAGCCAGCGCTTTTTGGTCAGGACGAGTTCCTGCATTTCGGAAAGCGGGATGATGATCCGGCCGTCCTTTTCTACGGCCTGAAGCTTCCCGTCCTTGCCCATCTGAACGACGTAGTTGGCGTTGAACGCCTGCGCGGTGCGGCTCATGGCCATGATACCGAAGTCCTGTCCCGTGGGGACCAGCTTGGAGGCCGTTTCCAGGGCCTTGAACCATGCGGAGTCCTCGTAAATGAAACGCAGATTGGTCAGGAAACAGGATCCGAACTTGGCGTTCATCCCGCCGAATATACTGGCCATGGACATGCGGGAACAGCTGTTGGCTCTCAGAAGGACTTCACCCTCGATGAGGGGTGTCTTGAGGATCTCCCATTCCTCGGCGGATTGGCGCGCGGGAGCGGACGCGCAGGACAGAAAGGCCGCGCAGCAGGCGCAGCACAGGAAGGCTCTGAGGAAATGAGTTATTGGGAAGGGCATGGCCTGGAATCTCCGGGATTGGATGGATGGATTCGCCGTAACGCCGCCGGGAGGTGAAACAGCCGATCCGCGATACCCCCGTGGCATTCCGTCCTTCCCGCCTTCGGGGTGGGGGCGGGACGCACAGGGGGCCGTTGAAAAGCGCGATCCGCTGTCATGCGTTGGCGTGAGCCAAGGCGCGGCTTGCATCTCACGGTTTTGCACCAGCCTGCCTGCGGCGGTTTTATCCACGAACGGATACGGTGTGCATTTTATCGTTTTGCCGCCTCACGGGCAAGCCTGTTTCGATGCACCGGCATCGATTTGGATGCGGCTGGGAGTGAGGTGGGAGCCCGGAGCGAGCGGGTATTGAGGCGGTTGAGATACCGTCTCCGAAATTTCCAATGATGGACGCAAGCTCCTTGCGGGGGGCGCATCCGCGGCCCGAGTATTCGGTGTCCGGAACCATGGGGTTGAAAAACGGCCGCGAATGGAGCACAGTGAAAAATACCGTCCGTCCCATGGAGTGCGGGGGCAGGCTCGATCCCATGGTGTAAGGCTCCGGGGAAAGCCCGACCGGGTTTCTGAAGGAACGGTTCCAGCCGGATGGAGCGGAGTGGTATGCGCGGGAAAGGAGACAGTGCGTGAGATTGCTGGTAACCGGCGGTTGCGGGTTCATCGGGTCCAACTATATCCACCATGTACTGGAAGCGGACAGTGGGGTGCGGGTGGTGAACCTGGACAACCTGACCTATGCGGGGAATCTGGAAAACCTCGAAGGCGTGCAAAGCCGTTTCGGGGATCGATACGCGTTTGTGAAAGGGGACATCGCCGATGCCGATGGGGTGGCCCGACTGTTCGAGGAGCATCGTTTCGACGCCGTGGTGAACTTTGCCGCCGAGTCTCATGTGGACCGTTCCATACTGGATTCCAGTATATTCATACGCACCAACGTGGCGGGCACGCACACCCTGCTCGAGATGTTCCGCCGTTTCGGAGGATGGCGGTTCGTGCAGGTGTCCACGGACGAAGTGTACGGTTCGTTGGGCGCCGAAGGCCGATTCACGGAGTCCACTCCTCTGGATCCCAAAAGTCCCTATTCCGCGAGCAAGGCCGCGGCGGATTTCCTGGTGCGGGCGTATGTAAACACCCACGGAACGCCGGCCGTCATCACCCGATGTTCCAACAATTACGGGCCGTTCCAGTTTCCGGAGAAGCTCATCCCCCTTATGATCACCAACGTGTTGAACGATCTTGAACTGCCCGTGTACGGCGACGGTCTGAACGTTCGCGACTGGATCTATGTGACGGACCATTGCGAAGCCGTGGACCGGGTATTGCGGGAGGGAAGTCCGGGGGAAGTGTACAATATCGGCGGAGATACGGAACTCACGAACATTCAGCTGGTTCATTCCCTTGTGGAGGAAGTGTGCCGTCAGATGGGTACGGATTTCGAGAAAAAGAAATCGCTCATCCGGTTCGTTTCGGACCGTCCGGGGCATGATCGGCGCTACGCCATAGACTTCTCGAAGCTTCGGTCCCGGATGGGGTGGATTCCGAAGCACACGTTCAAGCAGGGACTCCGAAAAACGGTGGCCTGGTATCTCGATCATGCTCCATGGTGGCAACGCATTCGAACCGGCGCCTACCGGGAATACTATCGGAATATGTATGGAACGCGCGCCCGGATTGCTTCACCCGGCGACACTCCGCCGGGTCCCTCCGAAAGAATGCGCTGATTGGGTTCCAAAGGCCGGATTCGGATACACGCGAAAAAATGCGGAAGATCTTCCTGAACCGGGGGGCTGGACGGAAGCCATGCCGGGATGATCTCTTGGAGACCTGTACGGTTCCGGGAAGGCGGCGTTGCCGGTTCCGCGCGGGGTACGGGGATTCATGCCGCGGGGCGGCGCGTGTGGGGAAGGATGCCGATGTGTCGAAGGAATGCGTCGAAAGGGAGCGGTTATGTGGGAGTATACGGATAAGGTCAAGAAATATTTCGAGAATCCCGTAAATGTGGGAGAGATCGAACATCCGGACGGGGTAGGGGAAGTGGGTTCCCTGGCATGCGGCGACGCCTTGAAGTTGACGTTCAAGCTGGACGCCGAGGGACGGATCGCGGACGCCCGGTTCCAGACGTTCGGATGCGCCAGTGCCATTGCTTCCTCCTCGGCGCTGACGGAAATGATCAAGGGAATGACGCTGGAAGAGGCGTCGCGGATCACGAACCAGGATATCGCCGACTTCCTGGGAGGTTTGCCCCGGGAAAAGATGCACTGTTCCGTCATGGGCATGGAAGCGTTGCAGGCGGCCATCGCCCATTACCGGGGTGACCAGAAGACCCGGGAAGAAGAAGGGAATGTGATCTGCAAGTGCTTCGGTGTTACGGACCGGGAGATTGAGCGGGTGGTTCGCCAGAACCGCTTGAGCACCCGGGAGGAGGTTACCAACTATACCAAGGCCGGGGGTGGGTGTGAATCCTGCCATGACGCCATCCAGGCCATTATCGATCGGATTCTGGCGGAAGAGGGAACGCAGCCTTCTAAAGAGAGGAAAGCGGGGACCAAAGTCCGGCGACTCACCAACATTCAGAAAATGAAAATGATCGAGGAGACCCTGGAACGGGAGGTCAAGCCGGCGTTGCAGCATGACGGCGGTGACATCGAACTGATCGATCTGGAAGGAAATCGAGTGATGGTGGCCTTGAGGGGAGCTTGCTCCGCGTGCGCGGCTTCGGAGGTGACGCTCAAGGGGTATGTGGAATCCAAGCTGAGAGAGTTTGTGTCCGAAGACCTGGTGGTGGAGGAGGTCAGGGAATGAGAACGGTCTACGTGGACAACAACGCCACCACCCGCACGGCGCCGGAGGTATTGGAAGCCATGCTTCCCTTTTTCTGCGACCTGTACGGGAATCCTTCGAGTATGCATTTCTTCGGAGGTCAAGTGGAGCAGTGTCTCCGGAAGGCTCGGAGCCAGGTGGCGGAACTCCTGGGGGCGGGTCCCGATGAAATCGTGTTTACATCCTGCGGAACGGAAAGCGACAACGCGGCCGTTTTCGGGACGCTGGAGACGGCGCCGCACAAGCGGCACATCGTCACGACCCGAGTGGAACACCCGGCGGTTCGAAACGTGGCGCGGCATCTTTCGAAGAAGGGGTATCGGCTCACGGAACTTCCGGTGGACGGTTCCGGAGCCCTGGATATCCGGCAACTGGACCACGCCGTAACGCAGGATACGGCGCTGGTCTCCATCATGTGGGCCAATAACGAAACCGGTGTGATGTTTCCCGTGGAAGAAATCGCCGATATGCTCCGGGATCGGGATGTGATCTTCCATACGGACGCCGTTCAAGCCGTGGGGAAGATACCCATCGACTTGAGCCGGCAGAAAGGCATCCATCTACTATCCCTGTCCGGGCATAAATTGCACGCCCCCAAGGGAGTGGGCGTGCTGTACATCCGGAAGGGCACCCCTCTGGCGCCCTTCGTTATCGGAGGACACCAGGAGCACGGCCGCAGGGGCGGCACGGAAAACGTCCCGTACATCGTGGGGCTGGGAAAAGCCGCGGAACTGGCCGGGCAGCGTCTTGGGGACGAGAACACGCGGGTACGGGGAATCAGAGACCATTTGGAACAGGGCCTGCTGGCCGCCGTGCCCAATACTCTGGTAAACGGAAAGGGTCAACCCCGACTTCCCAATACGACCAATCTCAGCTTCGAGTACGTGGAGGGAGAATCCATTCTGCTCCATCTGAGCAACCTGGGTATCTGTGCTTCCTCGGGCTCTGCGTGCACCTCCGGATCCCTGGAACCTTCCCACGTGCTCCGGGCCATGGGCGTTCCCTTCACGGCGGCTCACGGATCCATCCGGTTTTCCCTGAGCGGATACAACACACGGGAAGAAATGGATTATATCCTGGAGCATTTGCCGAGAATCATCGAAAAGCTGCGGGCCATATCTCCCTTCTGGAATTCCGCGGTCCGTTCGAGCGCCGGGGGGGTGCAATGACATGCAGAGGCGCATCGGCATATCCACGTCCTGCAGATCGGCCCGTACAGAGGACGGGGCGGAACTGCTGCGTCTCATGGAAAAGATCGGGTTTCACTCTCTGGAACTCGAATACCGCATCACGCAACGCATGTTCGAAAGCATGCTTCCTCTTCTGAGACGGAAGCCGTTCGAGGTCTTGTCCGTGCACAATTTCTTTCCCCACCCTTCGGAGTTTCCCCGCGAAACCGCCGGCGGGGATCTGTTCAATCTGGCTTCGCCGGACCGGGAGGAACGGCGTGAGGCGGTCCGACGGACGCGCGCCGGCATGGAGATTTCCAGTGATCTGGAGGCGCCCCGGTTCATTGTCCATGGCGGGTACGTGCAGTTCTTGGAACATGAGCCGACGTTTGGGGTGGATTTAGGGGCTGCGGGATCCGTTCCGCGGGATCCCGGGGAGGAGATGAAGGTCTTCCTGGAGAAGCGGGGCGTTCAGGTTCCCAACTTCCTGGATTCACTGATGTTCAGTCTCGAGAGTTTGCTTCGGGATGCCGAAAAACTGGGGCTCGAACTCTGCCTGGAAAACCGCTTCCATCCCCGGGAGATTCCCGATTCCCGGGAGTTGAAGCATATTCTGGACACATTCCGCGGCGCCCCCATTTCATTCTGGCTGGATACGGGGCATGCCGCGTTCCAGGAAAGTATCGGGGTACAGCCCGTGGAGGCGTGGCTGGATACGGCTTTAGTGCATCGGACGGCCGGCATCCATGTCCACGATTTCAAGCCTCCGAACCGGGATCACCTTCTCCCCGGTGAGGGATCCGTGGATTACGTCCGATTCCGTCCCATACTGGAGAAAGCCCCGGTATGGATTTTCGAAATCGGAGAAGGCGTGGAGACGGAACGTATACGCACCTCCATCGAGTATTTTCAGGCCGAGACGTTGAAATCCGGATAGCGGTGTGAGGGCGGCGGGTATATTCCACCGGCTTTGGCTATCGGGTTCGGCCGGGAATATGCTCCGGGTCGGACGACGCGCGGCCCGGTTTTCTTGTTCCCGGGGCAACGGAAATCGGCTGGAGACGGCCTCTTCCAGCAGGGACCGCAGGGTGACATCAAGGGAAGTCTTTTCGAAAACGCGCCCCGTATTTCGTTCCATGTGGCGGATCATGTAGTCCGTGCCCACGAAGCTCATGCGGGCTTCCACGAGATTCGGCTCCAATTCCGCCATGGTGGGATGCAAGACATAGAGAGGTTCCCCGGATACGGTTTTCTCGAGATGGGCCAGAGCCCATAGGACCCGCAACATGGTTCCCTCCACGGAACACTTCCAGAAGACGTCCTCGAAAGGGAAGATACGGTACAGGTCGTCCCGATAGAGCATTCCCGAGGGGAGAGGCTTGCGGAAACCGTGAACGAGCAGCACGGCGAGGTCGGGTTGGAAGCGCTCCCAAGCCGCCTGGGCCAAGATTTCCGCCAGAGCGGTTCGGGACCGTTCCCAGGGTATCCAGGCCACGGGCTCATCCAGACCCAATCCGGTTTTTCGATAGTAGTCGTTCACCTGCGCGGTCAGTTCGGGTTCCGGCGGAAATCGGGCGTCCAGTTTCAGGATGGACTCCTTCATGGAAACCAGGCGCTTCTTTTTTGTGTCGTAGGTGATGAGGACTTGGCCCGCGTAGGCGCCGTAAGCACCCGCCTGAACGATCAGGGTGCGACCTTCCCTCCGGCCGGGTTGCAGCAACGTGTGGGAATGCCCGCCCACGATGAGGTCCAAATCCGGGACTTCCCGCGCCAACCGGAGGTCCGAATCCAGGCCGATGTGGGTGAGGGCGATCAAGATGTCCGCGCGCGCCCTGAGCCGCGGCGCCCATTCTTGAGCGGTGCGGATGGGATCCGAAGCGGGACCGAGTCCCTGGACGCGTCTGGGGATCGTCAGTCCCAGTACTCCGATACGGACTCCTTTGCGCTCGAGTATGGTGAAACGGCGGATCCGGTTTCTCTGGGGGGATGAAAAGCGGTAGTTGGCGCATAAGACGGGGAAGCCGACGTGGGTCAAGTTACTGAGCAACCGCTCCAATCCGTAGTCGAAAGCATGATTGCCCAGCACATAGGCATCGGGCTTGAGTTGGTCGTAGAGCTTGAAAGTGAGTTCTCCGCGACTCAAGGTGTCGGCGGCGGATCCCTGGATCAGATCCCCGGCGTCCAGAAAGATCACGTCCGGGTCTCGTTGGCGCTCCCGCTGGATCAGGGTGGCCAGTGCGGCCATACCTCCTTCGCCGGACCTGCGGTCGGGCAGTATGTGGCCGTGAAGGTCGTTTACGTGGATCAGGGTCAGTTCGATGTTTGCGGCGGACGAAAGACCGTGCGGGAGGAGCCAGAGGATAAGGGCCAATGAAAGGAGCCGGTGCATGGGGATGGGTTTCCTTTGGATGTTCGATAGCGTTCCGTGTATTATGGACGAATTTGGACGGGGAGGCAAACGCACGCGCCGGCGGCGCGGTTAAAAGCCGCATCGGCGTCTCGCCGGGTTACACCCTGTGCGCCGACACGGCTTACAGGCTGTTGAAAAAAGCGATTTGCTTCGTTGCGCTTCATCCTTCTTCATTGCGGCGTACTGAATGTACGTCTCATTCCTCAGGATTCGCGGCCTTGCATCTCATCGTTTCTGAACAGCCTGCCCGAAATGCTGTTATGTCAAGAGGCTGTTAAAGGTGACCTGCGGGGTCGGGACGGACTTCGTGACGGTCTGGATGGGATATGAAAGCGTTTGACTGCAAGATGTGCGGCCAGTGCTGCAAAGGCGAGGGAGGCGTGTTCGTGGAATCCGGGGAAATGCTTCGGATCGCCCGTTTCCTCCGGATTACCCCCCGGGATCTGGAGCGGGACTATTGTGATTTCAGGAACGGTCGCATGTACATCCGTACCGGGGAGGACGGGACCTGTTGTTTTTATCGAAACGGATGCGGCATTCATCCGGTGAAGCCGGCGCCGTGTCGGCTCTGGCCCTTTTTCCCCGCCATGATGAAAGACCGGGAGAACTGGGAAGTAGCCAAACAGAACTGCCCGGGAGTGAATGCGTCCTGCACGTATGAGGAGTTTCTGTTGGAAGGGCGGGCGGTGTTGGAATCCGAGGTTCCTTGAGATGTTCGTCCGGGATGAGCCGCCGCCGCGCGGTGCGGCCTTTCTACACGCGGCGGGAGCCTTCTTGTTCCCCCCGAGATGCTGTGTGTGCCGGAGCCTGCTCCGGGAAGGAGTGGGTTTGTTTTGTCCCGTGTGCACTCGGACGTTCCGGCGTATCGAAACCCCCATGTGTCCGGTATGCGGCATGCCCTATCGGGCTCGAACCGGAGTGGATCATCCATGTCCCGAATGCACGGACCACGCTCCTCCCTTTGAGCAGGCCCGATCGGTTTTCTTATACGAAGGGGCTCTCCGAAAAGCGATTCACCGGTTCAAGTACGAACGGAAACCGGGTTTGGCTCGGGGTTTGGGCGCGCTTCTGGCGGACTTCTGTGGAGGGTGGGCCGACGGCCTCCCCTGGGACGTAGTGGTTCCTGTTCCGCTGTACGTCTCCAAAATCCGAAAGAGGGGCTTCAACCAGGCCTTGCTGCTTTCCCGGCGGATAGCTCGGAGGACGGGCTCCTCCCTCTGTGTAGACCTGCTTCAACGCACGCGCATGACCCGCCCTCAGGTGGAACTCAGCGGACAGGAACGGAGGAACAACGTGAGAAACGCGTTTTCCATCAAGCAACGGGGCGAATGCACGAAGAAAAGGGTTTTGCTGGTGGATGACGTAATCACCACCGGGGCCACAGTGCGGGAATGCGCCCGGATTCTGCGGCGGTCCGGTGCGGCCTCCGTTCATGTGATCGCATTGGCTCGGAGCGTGGAATGGCAATGGGTGGAGCCTTGAAATCCACGGCGGGAAAGATCCTGTCCTGGGAAAAGTTGGATCCGTTTCTGGCGGCGCTCCGGAGTCGAAGCCGGCTGGTGGTCTTCACCAACGGCTGTTTCGATCTCCTGCACGCGGGCCATGTGGAATACCTGGAACAGGCGCGGAGTCTAGGCGATGCGCTCATCGTGGGAGTGAATTCGGACGATTCCGTCCGGAGCATCAAAGGAGCCGGCCGTCCCATAGTGCCGGAAGGCCGGCGGGCCCGGGTACTGGCCGGTCTGGCGGCGGTGGACGCCGTGGTTCTGTTCCGGGAAAACGATCCCTTGCGATTGATCCTTAAGATCCGCCCCGACATATTGGTCAAGGGAGCGGACTGGGCTTTGTCGCGGATTGTGGGGCGCCAGGAAGTGGAAGCCATGGGAGGCCGGGTGGAACGCATTCCCCTGACGAAGGGTCTATCCACGACGGCGATCCTGCAACGGATTCAGAGCGGAGGAATCGAGCCATGAACCCGCAGTGGCTTGGATCAACGATTTGCCGGGAGCGGCGCCGGCGCTCCCGCGTTTTTTCGGCGTTCTTTCAAGACTCGAGAAGCCTCAGGGTCCGTTCCACGACCCTTTCCACGGAAAAGCCGTACTCCGCCATGACCCGTCCACCGGGGGCGCTGGCTCCGAACCGGTCCACCGCCATTACCTGTCCACGGTCTCCTACCCACTCCCGCCATCCCATGGATGAGCCCGCTTCCACGGAAAGGCGAGCCGGCGCATCGGGAGGCAGAACTTCCCGCCGATAAGCCTCGGGTTGTTCCCGGAACAGCTCCCAACACGGCATGCTGACCACTCGTATGTCTATATTACGAGTCGCGAGTTTTTCCTGAGCCTCGAGGGCGAGGCGGATTTCGGATCCGGTAGCCATCAGTATGGCTTGCGGCTGGGTTCCCTGCTCCCTGGAAATCACATAGGCGCCGCGGAACAGCCCCGATGCCGGGGCCATGCGGCTCCGGTCGAGGACGGGTAGTTTCTGGCGGCTCAATACCAGGATGGTGGGTCCGTTCCTGCGGTTTATGGCGGCGCGCCAGGCGTAAGCCGTTTCGTTGGCGTCGGCGGGACGGATGACCCACAAGTTCGGAATGGCTCGAAGGGACGCCAAATGTTCCACGGGCTGGTGTGTGGGACCGTCTTCGCCGACGCCGATGGAATCGTGGGTCATCACATAGATGACGGGCTGTTCCATGAGTGCGGCGAGCCGAATGGCCGGCCGGGCGTAGTCCGTGAATATAAAAAAGGTCGAGGCAAAGGGACGGACCCCTCCGTGCAGGGCCATGCCGGAGCTGCATCCGCACATGGCGTGTTCCCGGATACCCCACGCCACATTCCTGAACTCCGGATGTTCTTTCGAGAAGTACCCCGAGGAGGTGATCAAAGTCTTGGTGGAAGGAGCCAAGTCGGCGCTTCCGCCGACGAGCCAGGGAACCCGATCCGCGAAAGCGTTGAGGACTTTTCCCGATGCGGCGCGGGTCGCCATGGGACCTTCTTCCGGCTTGAATTCAGGGATGGCCGCATCCCAGTCCTCCCGAGGAGTTCCGTTCAGCGCTTCCTGGAACTCCAGGGCCGCCTCCGGGAATTCGGCGCCGTAGAAGCGCACCAGTCGGTTCCACGCTTCTTCCGCTTCGGAGCCCTTCTGTACGGCCTCCCGCATGTGCTTGAGGGCGGCCTCCGGGACTCGGAACGATTCCTCCTCAGGCCATCCATAGAAGCGTTTGGCTCCGCGGATTTCGTCTTCTCCCAAGGGTTCTCCGTGTGCGGCGGCGGTGTCCTGGCGATGGGGTGCGCCGTATCCGATGTGCGAACGGACCATGATGAGAGACGGCCGGGTCGTTTCCAATCGGGCCCGGCAAAAGGCTTCCTCCAAAACCCCCAGCGTGTCGGCTTGATCTCCCAGATCCTGGACGTGCCAGTGATAGGACCGGAACCTCCGGGCTACGTCGTCCGAGTAACTCAGAGAGGCGCCGCCTTCGATGGTAATCTTGTTGTCATCGTAAACGCAGATCAGTTTTCCCAGGCCGAGATGTCCCGCCAGGGAGGCCGCTTCGTGTGAGGCGCCTTCCATGAGATCGCCGTCGCTGCAAAAAGCGTACGTATAGTGGTTCACCACTTGGTAAGGACCGCGATTGAACTTTCGAGCCAGATGGGCCTCCGCCATGGCCATACCCACGGCGTTCATGATGCCTTGACCCAGAGGGCCCGTGGTGGTTTCCACTCCGGGGGTAAGGCCGTGTTCAGGATGGCCCGGAGTCTTGCTTCCCCACTGCCGGAAATCTCGGATATCGTCCAGGCTGAGTTCGTAGCCCGTCAGATACAGGGCGGCGTACAGAAGCATGGAAGCGTGGCCGCAGGAAAGGACGAATCGGTCCCGGTCGAACCAGTTCGGGTTCCGGGGATTGTGTCGCAGGTAACGGGTCCACAAAACGTAGATCAAGGGCGCCAGGGCCATAGGCGTACCGGGGTGCCCGGAGCCGGCTTTCTGGACGGCGTCCATGGAGAGCGTTCGAATGGTGTCTATGCATAGACGTTCCAGATCCGATCTGCATTCCTTCATGCCGTTACCTCCTGGATGTGGCCTCTTATCGTTCATATTCACCCGGGTGTCAATATCCTGATGGATCCGGAAGCTTGGCTGTAAGGGGAGCCGCGTCCTTCAAGACTCGAGGCTCGGGAGTCCTTCCGTATCCGGGACGCCGGCGGATGCCACGGAGAAAAGCATGGGCGCCCGCGCAGGTTCCGGGGGGTCGGACAGGGAACGGTGCAAGGCGACTCACGAATCGCCGGATCCATTGCAGCGACAGGCGGGATGATCCCTGGGCGTGCGGACCGTCCCATCTCAACTCCGAATTCGGGGTATCAGCTCCAAACGGGTGTGAAGTCCGATGCCCTGAGGCGACACTCGGGCTCGGTAGGGCCATACCTCGACTCCCGCATCCAGCGCTTCCCAGAACAATCGGGTGAACTCGACGTCGATGAAGTCCGCGGGGCCGAAACAGCGGGCATCGGATCGTTGGACCAGGTAGAAGCAGGCCGCGCGGTGTCCCTTCGAGGCAAGACTCATCAGTTCCCGGAGGTGCTTCCGCCCCCTTTCCGTCACCGCGTCCGGGAAATAGGCCACTTCGTCTTCCACCAACGTCACATTTTTTGCTTCGACCCAAAGAGAGGACGCCCGGGCTTCCAAGCAGGCGTCCAATCGGCTGTGTTCCGCCACGGCTTCCGCCCGATATCGCGAATAGCCCCGGATTTCCGGAATGGTTCCGTGTTTCCACGCTTGATGGAGTATCCGGTTGGGTGTCTGGGTATTCACTCCCACCCAAAGCCGGCCTACCTGGATCAATTCCAAGGTGTAGCGCAGCTTCCGATGAGGATTCGCTGCAGGGGAGATGAGGGCGGGGGCCCCCTTCCGCAGCAGACCCAGCATGCTTCCTGAATTGTTGCAGTGCACTCCCACCCGAAGTCCGTCCAACGCCACTTCCACATGAAATCGGTTGAGCCGGTGCTGGAGACGCCCCACCCGACATCCGTCCGGAAACGTCAACAGAGGGTCGAAAATCTCCTTCATGGTTCTCCTGATTCCGGCTGAGGTTTCCGGACGGGATCTTCCGCGGAATGCTGTTTTCGCCCTGCGGAGCGCCCGGTCCCGGGTATAGGGATACAACCCGGATTTCCAGGGGTTGGTCCGTCGCAAGGGGCGCCTCGTCGCAAAGGATTGATCTCGAGGAGTCCGAAAGCTATGTTGCCCATGGCATCCGCCGGCAGCCGACGAACCACGCGATCTGCGGCATCAGCGTGGCGTACCATACCGGTTTACGCCTCACATCTCATCGTTTTTTTGCCGATTGGGCGGCAACCCGGTCTCTGGACGGGCTGCCGGGAAGCTTATCAGGCTGTTGAAAAACGCGATCTGCTGTGTCGCGCTTCATCCTTCGTCATTGCGGCGTACGGGTTGTACGCCTCATTCCTCAGGATTTGCGCGCCTTGCATCTCATCGTTTTTGAACAGCCTGCCCGAAATGCTGTTTTTCAACGGAAAGCTTAACGGTCCGGGTCTTTGTTGTGCATGGGTTGTCCCGCGCACCTTGGTCGGCAAGGCTCGGTTTCCGGGGATTTCTTCGGGCGACGCCCCAGCAGCCCGTTGATAAAACGTGTTGCGGCGGATCGCGCTTTTCAACGATCTGTCAGGACGGAAGGGCAATGGTGCTTTTCCGGTCATGTGAATTTACCGGACGGTTTTGGAGGTGGAAATGGACATGGCTCCCAATGAATATCGAAAGTCCCCGGTTGTATTCCGCTGTTTCGAACATCCCGAGGTGAAAGCTCTCAACAGCCGAATGGTGGAGTTGGCCGCCGAAATGGCGAAAGACGTGGAGACATATCTGGACGCGTTTGCGGAAACGGGGCGATTTCCGGATATGGTCTATGGAGCATTGGGAGCGTTTCGTGAGACCTACGATCGATTTCTATGGGAAGTGCTTCAGAGGGAGGAGATCCAGGTTTCCTGCAAGCCGGGGTGTTCCGTTTGCTGCTTCGAACTCCCTTGCGGCGTGGAGCCTCTCGAAATTCTCCAGATTTACGATCGGATCCGCCGATGGCCCGATGCCATGGATGTTCTTCGAAACAGCTTCGCGGCGATGCGGACCTTCAGGGAAATCTGTATCGAACTGGAAGAAGAAACGGGAGAGACGGTGGAATCGGGGTCCGCCGTCTATGGATCGGCGTTGAACCGATTTGTGAAGAATCGGATTCCCTGTACCCTGTTGGATACGGAGCGAGGACTGTGCCGCGTTTACGACATTCGACCCTTGATCTGTCGCGGGGTGTTCGCTGTTTCGGAGCCGGCCTTCTGCGATCCCTCCCATGCGGACTTTGGGGGTGAAAACCATCAGGTTCGCGTGATCGAGCCCATAGACGAAATCAACTATGTACTCATGCGCATCAACGTGTTCATCAGCCACACCTTGGGGTTCCGATTCCCGGAAGTCCTTCCCCACGGGCTGTTGGTGTGCCATGACCGGGGGCTTGGAAGCGGATAGTCCGGATGCCGTGTCCCGGGAGAAACCGGGGAAGATTTTTCCCGGCGGATTCGTCCTGTTAGGGTATTGCGACAGCCCTGTGCTCCGACTCCCCCTGTGTGGACGGATCTTTTTCCGGTCCAGGCGGGTCCCCGAGAAAACGGACTCTATGGATTTCATGTCTGAAGCGACACAGCAGCCGCGGAACGTGTCGGATCCCGAACGGTTTCTGTTCAGGGGGCTGCATCCCCTCATCCACATAGGGACCGCCAGTGACCGGTATGCCGGATGGATGGGTCAGGTATACACTTCCGAGACGTACGTCGGGCGCATTCAGAAGCGTTCTCACAAAGTAGGCGGCAGGATCTACACGGAAGAGGTCCTGCCGGTGGAAAGCGTGCGGGAGTTCTTCGATCATTTCCGCGTGCTGGAAATCGATTTCACGTTCTACCGATTCCTGTACGTGAAAGGAGCACCCACACCGACCCATGACGTGTTGAGCCGTTATGCGGAATTTCTGAAGGACGGGGATTTTCTGCTCCTCAAGGTTCCTCAGCTGATTTTCGCCCGGAAGCTGTTTCGGGCGGGATCCTTCGTAATGAATGAGCAGTACTTGAGTCCCGAGACGTTTGTGGAAGGATTCTATGGTCCGGCGGTCAACCTGTTGGGGACGCATCTGAAGGGATTCGTATTCGAACAGGAATATCAAAAGGCGGATGACCGTGTTTCTCCTGAGGTTCTGGCCGGGGAACTCGATGAGTTCTTTTCCGGAATCCCCAAAGACGCCCGATACCATGTGGAACTCCGCACCACTCGATATCTCTCCGCTCCAGTATTCGAAGTGCTGCGGAACCGTGGCGTGGGACAGGTGCTGTCCCACTGGACGTGGCTGCCGTCTCTTCGCCGGCAGTTGGACCTGTCGGAAGGCCGGTTTCCGGATGCCGAAGGGGACTTCATTGTGCGGCTGCTGACTCCCCGGAACGTCCGATATGAGGAGGCTTATGCCCGGGCTCATCCTTTTGATACGCTGGTGAAAGGAATGTTGGATCGGCGGATGGTGGAGGACACGGCCCGTCTGATGAGAAAGGCGGTGGTGGAGGAATCGCGGATTCACGTGATCTTCAACAACCGCGCGGCGGGAAATGCGCCGCTCCTGGCCAGGGCGGTGGTGGAGGAATACTTGAAGGATGGGGGGGGTTCCGGCAAACGGGAAGAACCGACCGACGACCGATAACAGGCTGCTTATCGAGTCGTTGAAAAACGCGATCTGCTGTGTTGCGCTTCATCCTACGTCATTGCGGCGTACTAATTGTACGCCTCATTCCTCAGGATTCTCCCGCCTCGCATCTCATCGTTTTTCACCAGCCTGAACGTATAGCTTTTTATGAACGGCTGCTTAACGACGGGTTAATACGGTATGGCTCAGGAGGACAGGCGCTTCCAGAAATCCTCTCCCGAGGAACCGCGGGACGTTCCGGACCCGGTACCGTGCGCGGCGTATGCGGATCCCCGGCCCCGGAGGCGGGCCACACGCTCTTCGATGGGTGGATGGGTGGCGAACAGACTCGTCAGACTCCGTCCGGTCAGTGGATTCACGATAAACATGTGGGCCGTCGCCGGTTTGGCGTTTTGCATGGGCAGGCGCTTGGAATAGGCCCCCAGTTTTTCCAGGGCGCGAGCCAGTCCCTCGGGTTGTCCCGTCAGACGGGCTCCCGACGCGTCCGCCTGATATTCCCGGGTACGGGATACGGCCATCTGAATGAGAAGGGCCGCGATAGGCGCCAGGATGCTCATGAGGATCAGGCCGAATCCCCCGACGCCTCTATTGTCCTCACGGCCTCCGCCCAAAATGGCGGACCATCGCGCCATGCTTGCCAGGACCATCACCGCGCCCGCCAGGGTGGCGGCGATGGAACCGATCAGGATGTCCCGGTTCTTGACGTGGGCGAGTTCGTGGGCCAGCACTCCTTCCAACTCGTCCCGGTTCATGAGTCTCAACAAGCCTTCCGTAACCGCCACCACGGCATGTTCCGGGTTCCTTCCCGTAGCGAATGCGTTGGGCGAGTCGCCCGGGATGACGTACAATCGGGGCATGGGTATCCCGGCTTTCCCGGCCAACCCGTGGACCATGGAGTACAGCTCCGGGGCCTCCTGGGGAGTGACTTCCCTGGCCCGGTACATACGCAGAACGATCTTGTCCGAATACCAGTAGCTCAACCCGTTCATGGCCATGGCCAGCAGAAATGCCAGAATCATCCCTTGTTGGCCTCCGAACAGGTTTCCGAGCCACACGATGAGCAAAGTCAGGGCTCCGAGCAATAGCGCCGTGCGCGTTGACGACATCATGAAGTCCTCCTCCCCGTATTTCCTGTATCTGAACCAAGGCAACCGTCTTTTTGCCATCGGGCCCAAAGGCCGCGGCAGGCTGTCGAAAGACGCGATCCGCCGTGTTCCGCTTCATCCTTCGTTTTGCACCAGCCTGCCCGCAATGCGGGGTATCAACGGGCTGATAAAAGCTTCCTTCGTCCCGGAGAATCCCGGCGACAAGGCGCCTTCGTGATTAGAAGAACGTTCTTTCCTGAATTCGTTTAATGAAATCCCCGGAGGTTTAGGGGGGCGGGCGTCTCCGAGCGATGGGTCCGCGGTCAATGGCGTTTCAACAGGTGAACGACCGCGGCCTCGAGGCCGTCCAGGGCGAGTTCGAACATGGGGAACACGCGCTGAATGTAGGCTATGGTGCGCGTATAGGTCCAATCCTTCCGGGGTACGGGATTCAACCATGCCGAATGTTTGAAGGTATCCGCCAGGAATTGAAGTCGCCGGATGCTCGGAATGGTTGTACGCTCCTCCAGATGGATAGAACCGTCCACCATCATGAGCTCCTGAGGCGCCATACTGGCGTCTCCCACAAGGATCAGACGGGACTCCGGGTCCGCCGTTTCGAACTCCTCCAGGCGTTTCGCTTTGGAGATGCGCGGTGGGTCTTCCCATACGGCATCGTATATGGTGTTGTGAAAATAATAGGTCTTCACGTCCTTGAACTGGGAACGGGCGTAATCGAAGAGGGTTTGGACCAACCGGACGTAGGGTTCCATGGACCAGCCGCCGTTATCGATCATGAGGATGACTTTCAGTCGGTCCCGGAGGCTGCGATCGAATATGATCTCGATCTCTCCGGCGTTGCGGGTGGTGGCCCGGATGGTTTCGTCCACGTTCAATCGGTCCCGTGGACCCGCGGGAACCAAATGCCGTAATCTCTTGAGCGCTTCGCCCATCTGCGCCTGGGTGAGGGGACCTTCCTGGGAATAATCCCGATAGCGGCGGTCCATGGCCACTTTGATGGCGGACCTGTTCCGGGAGATTCCTCCCACCCGCATTGCCCCCGGATGAACTCCCGAGTGTCCCACGGGTGAGGCGCCTCCGGTCCCGATCCAGCGGTTTCCTCCGTGGTGGGCTTCCGTCTGGTCCTTGAGCCGATCCAGGAAGTACTGGATGAGTTCATCCGGGGTGAACGACTGAAGGTCGTCCATGTTGACGCCGAGAAGGCGGGCGGCCTCACGGGGATCTTTCAGCCATTCCCGGAGCAGGGCCCGAACGGCTTCATCCAGTTGAACGGCGTTCAGGTCCGGAAGCTCCGCTCCTTCGAAATGGTGCGCGAAGATCCGATCGTAGAGATCGAAGTACCGCTCACTCTTGACGAGAATGCTCCGCGCTCCCACGTAAAAGTCATCCAGACTGGTGATCAGACCCGTGCCCAATGCCTTTTGGAGGTTCAAGAAAGCGGTGGGGGTAACCGGGATGCCACAGTTCCGGAGTTCGAAAAAGAACTGAACGAACATGAAACGCCCGTATTTCCGTCAGACTCGAAACCGTCCCAGTTGTGTGACCGCTTGCTGGTAATCGGGGCTCTTCTTGAACAGCACCCCCAGGAAGGGGATTCTTCCCCGCGCCAAGTCCTCGGGGTCGAAATCCGCGTCCGCCAGGATGGCCCGGATCCAGTTGATCAACTCCCGCGTAGCCGGCTTCTTCTCGATGTTGCGGAGTTCCCTCAACCGATAGAATGCCTGGACGCAGCCTTCAATCAAGTCCTGCTTCAGATCGGGAAAGTGGACTTTCACGATGCACCGCATCATGTCGGGCTCCGGAAACGCGATGTGATGGAAATTACAGCGTCCCAGGAAGGGGTCCGACAGGTCTTTTTTGGCGTTGGACGTGATGATGACCACGGGTCGGAGACGGGTATGGGTCGTCTTGTCGATTTCGATGATGTCGAACGTCATCTGATCCAGTACATCCAGCATGTCATCCTGGAAGTCCGTATCCGCCTTGTCGATTTCATCGATGAGCAGCACGGTTTTCCGTTCGGCGCAGAAGGCCTGTCCGATCTTGCCCATGCGGATATAATCCTCGATGTTGCTCACGTCGCGGCCCGAATCTCCGAATCGACTGTCGTTGAGGCGGGTCAACGTGTCGTACTGGTACAGGCAGTCCACGAGTTTCATGCTGGATTTCACGTTCAGCACGATTAGAGGCATGTTCAGGCTCTCGGCGATGGCATGGGCCAGCATGGTTTTACCCGTGCCGGGCTCCCCCTTGAGCAATAGGGGCATCTCCAGGGCAATGGAGATATTCACGATCTTGGCCAACTCATCGCTGAGTACATAACGGCTCGCTCCGGTGAATTTGGGAAGCTCTTGCATGGATTCCGTTCTCTCCTCAAGGTTTCAGTAAGTGTATGGTGGCGCCGCTTGAAAGTATAAGAATACACCCTGGGCATAGTTTGGATCAAGTCAAGGTTTGCCCTATGTTCCCGCCACGCGAATCCGTGGACCGTGTGTCGTTTTCGAAACGAACGCATCGAGTGCGGTTGGGTCCACGAGGTCGTCGGGGGACTTCGGAATGCGGGTCAGTCCCGACTGCCGGAACTCATCGGGGTCGCCGTCGTTGTCCCGTGGGATGCAACCGCTTGGAACCACAAGTAAAGGCCAAGTCCGAAAGCGTACAAAAGAATTGACAACCCGGCCTCTTTGACTTACAAGCTGAACTCCAAGGAAATGGGAAGGATGAACCGAATGAGAGAGATTTCCTGTTCCAGGATTACGGATACCGTTCAGCAGTTGTTCATGGAGGCGAATACCCACTTGGGCGAGGACATGCTCCGGGCGTTTCAGCGGTCCATGGACTCGGAAGAGTCTCCCGTGGGAAGGGAGATCCTGGGGCAGCTTCTGGAGAATGCGCGTCTTGCACGTGAGACGAGTGTTCCCATCTGCCAGGATACCGGTTTGGCGGTGGTGTTCCTCGAACTCGGCCAAGAGGTCAGGGTTACGGGGGGCGGGCTTGTAGAAGCGGTCCAGGAAGGGGTGCGGCGGGGATACCGTGAGGGATACCTCAGGAAGTCCGTTTGCCATCCGTTCACGCGCGCGAACACAGGAGACAATACGCCTGCGGTGCTCTACGTGGATATGGTTCCAGGCGACGGTCTGAAGATCATTGCGGTGCCCAAGGGCGGCGGGAGCGAAAACATGAGCCGATTGTTCATGCTGCCTCCGTCCGCCGGGAAGCAAGGTATTTTGGATAAGCTGATCGAAACCGTCCGCGATGCGGGTCCCAATCCCTGCCCGCCTACCATTATCGGGCTGGGGATCGGAGGTACCTTTGAACAAGCGGCGCTGCAGGCCAAGAAGGCCCTGCTCAGACCGGTGGGTTCCCCGAATCCGGATCCTGAGCTGGAAGAACTGGAACGGGATTGGCTGCCGAAGTTGAACGACTTGGGCATCGGTCCTCAGGGGCTGGGCGGTAGAACCACTACCCTGGCGCTGCATATTCGCATGATGCCGTGTCACATAGCCAGTCTCCCGGTGGCGATCAACGTGCAGTGCCATGCTTCCCGTCACAAGGAAGCCGATTTGTAGGCAGCCTCCCGCCGTCAGGAATCCAGGCAGACACTTCGGTTTATTTTGCCATCCACACCAAGGTTGGGAATTATGACTCAGACGTACAGGCTGACCACGCCGTTGACTCGGGAAGACGTATCCCGGCTGCGTATGGGGGATAATGTGCTCCTGACGGGAGCCGTATACACCGCGCGGGACGCCGCACACAAACGATTGTGCGACTTGATTCGAAACCGGCAACCCCTGCCCATTCCTCTGGAGGGGCAGATCATCTATTACGTGGGACCTTCACCGGCGCGTCCCGGGAGGGTTATCGGCGCGGCCGGTCCCACGACGAGCTACCGGATGGATCCTTATGCACCGATTCTCATGTCCCATGGTCTCCGGGGCATGATCGGAAAAGGAAAGCGCGCCCCCGAGGTCGTCGAAGCCATGAAGACCTACGGAGCCGTGTACCTGGCCGCCACCGGCGGGGCGGGAGCCCTGCTTTCCCAGTGTATCCGGGCGGCGGAAGTGGTGGCGTATCCGGAATTGGGGCCCGAGGCCATCTGGAGATTCGAGGTCGAAGCGTTTCCAGCCGTGGTGGTGAACGACGTGTTGGGAAGCGACTTGTACCAAGAGGGAATTACTCAATACCAACGGCTTTAACTATACGGAAGGAGATACCCTTGCTGCTCCAGTCTCTTGTCGGGAAAGGAAAGAAGGGGGACTTGTATGCGGATCTGTTGGGGTCGGCAACCGGGTTGTTTCTGGCTTCGTTTTTGTGGGTCCATATGCTGTTTGTGGCCACGATCCTGTTCGGAACAACCATCTTCAACTATGTTCCCCATATTTTAGACGCCACCTACATTTCTTACTTCGGTATCGCCATGGTCATCTTTGCCATTCTGTTGCATTTGGTCATGGCGGGCCGCCGCATTCCCACTCGGTTCCAGGAACAACGGATCGTGTGGCAACACGCCCGGAGACTCGGTCACCGGGACACCTGGCTTTGGGTCCTGCAGATCATTACGGGAATGACCATACTGATTCTGGCGAGCATTCACATTTTCATCGTCCTGTGGGGGTGGCCCATCGATGCGGCCACCAGTGCGGGACGGATTCAGGATCGGTTGATCTGGTTGTACCTCATTCTTCTGCCCGTGGGTGAGCTTCACGCGGGTATCGGAGTATACCGGCTCTTTGTGAAGTGGGGATGGATCGAGCGGGATCAGGTTCGAAAGGTCCTGAATATTGTGACGCTTACCATCGTGGGTCTCGGGATGGCCGCGTTAATGGTGTTCTACTTCTTGATTTCCGCGGAGGGGGCCCTATGAAATCTGCGCAGACGCATGTAACGGATCTTCTGGTAATCGGGGCCGGGTTGGCCGGGGAACGCGCGGCCATCGAAGCGGCTCTGGTGGGACAAGACGTGATCATTTTGAGCCTGGTGCCGCCACGCCGGTCGCACAGCACGGCGGCGCAGGGCGGTATGCAGGCGAGTTTAGGCAACTGCTGCATGGGTACCGGCGACTGTCCTGACGTTCATTTTGCGGACACGGTGAAGGGATCGGACTGGGGATGCGAGCAAACGGTGGCTCGTCTCTTCGTGGAGTTGGCCCCTGTGGCCGTGCGCCAGTTGGCCTTTTGGGGGGTGCCCTGGAACCGGGTGGAGGGGGGAACGCGAACCCTCCCGGACGGCCGGGTCATCGAAGAGCCCATGGATAGGGAGTACATGATCACGGCCCGTGATTTCGGCGGAACGGCCAAGTGGCGAACCTGCTACACTTCGGACGCCACGGGACATACGCTGCAATATACCATGGACAGTATGGTCATCAAGCTGGGTGTGACGGTGCACGACCGCATGGAGGCGATCGCGCTCATTCATGACGGGACGCGCTGTTACGGAGCCGTTACCCGGTGCCTGCGCACCGGGGAGCTGCATTCGTATGTGGCCAAAGGCACGGTGATCGCCACGGGTGGGTACGGTCGATTGTACGGCGCTTCCACCAACGCCGTGATCAACGACGGAACCGGCATGTCCATTGCCCTCAATACGGGAGTGGCGCCGTTAGGCAACATGGAGGCCGTGCAGTTTCATCCCACCGGTATCGTTCCTTCTTTTATCCTGATCACGGAGGGGGCTCGTGGAGATGGCGGGTACCTCCTGGACAAGAATCAGTATCGGTTCATGCCCGATTATGAGCCCGTGAAAAAGGAATTGGCTTCAAGGGACGTGGTGGCTCGCCGCATGTGGCTTCACATGCAAAAGGGCTTCGGTGTGGAAGGCGACTATGGCCGGCATTTATGGTTGGACATTCGACACCTGGGGGCCAAACATATCAATACCAACCTCCGCGAAATCGCCAACATCTGTAAGAACTTCAATGGAATCGACCCGGTGAAGGACCTGATTCCCGTGCGGCCTACCCAGCACTACAGCATGGGGGGCGTACGAACCAACATAGACGGCGCCGCCTATGGGCTGGAGGGGCTGTTCGCGGTGGGCGAAGCGGCCTGCTGGGATCTGCACGGATTCAACCGACTGGGCGGCAATTCTCTGGCGGAAACCATCGTTGCGGGTATGGTCGTGGGACAACACCTAGCCGGATACCTCAAGGATGCCGTTTTGGATTACCCGTCTCGTCTCGTGGAGGAGGTCCTGAAACAACAGAAGTCGCGTATCGATGCCATCAAGACGCGGGTTTCGGGGGAGAACGTGTTCGAACTACGGACGAAGATGGAAGAAACTCTCCTTGGGAAAGTGGGGATTTTCCGGAACGGGGACGACCTTGCCGAAGCCGTGGAAACCCTGAGGGAGTTGTTCGACCGTTCCCGGAAGGTTTCTTTGAGAAGCCACGGGAAGGGCGCCAACCCGGAACTGACCGCGGCCTTGCGCCTGCCGGGCATGCTGAAGTTGGCTCTCTGTATATCCTATGGAGCGCTCCAGAGGACGGAAAGTCGGGGAAGCCACTACCGTGAAGACTACCCCAAGCGGGACGACGCGCGATGGTTGAAACGGACGCTGGCCACCTGGGAGGAAGGAAAGGATTTGCCCACATTGAACTATGAGACCATCACCATCACCGAAATGCCTCCAGGGGACCGGGGATACGGCGAAAGTGCGCAAGCTTTTCAAGCGGTGGGCGACTGAAGAAGGAGATCCGAAACATGGCTCGAACGCTCAATTTCGAAGTCTTTCGATATAATCCCGCGGAACCTGAACTGAAGCCGCGCATGCAGAAGTACGCCCTGGAAGAAACGGGGGGCATGACGCTGTTTGTAGCACTCACCCGGATCCGGGAGGAGCAGGATCCGTCCCTTATGTTCGATTTCGTGTGCCGCGCCGCCATCTGCGGCTCGTGTGCGATGCTGGTAAACGGGAAACCCAAACTGGCCTGCCGGACACTCACCAAGGACCTCCCACCGGAGATCCGGTTGATGCCCTTGCCCGTATTCAAGCTTGTGGGGGACCTGAGCGTGGACACGGGTACCTGGTTCCGAAATATGAATCTGAAAACGGAAGCCTGGATCCACACCTCTACGGCATTTGACCCGAAAGCATGCGAGGCGCCCATGTCCAACCGGGTGGCTCTTAAAATTCACGAGGCCGAACGGTGCATCGAGTGCGGGTGCTGCATCGGCGGATGCGCCACCATGAATATTCGGGACGATTTCATTGGAGCCGCCGGCATCAATCGGGTGGCGCGATTCATGGTCGATCCCCGGGACGAACGTTCGGATACGGACTACTACGAAGTAGTGGGGACGGACGAGGGGGCCTTTGGATGCGTGGGTCTCATGGCCTGCGACGACAATTGTCCCATGGAGTTGCCGCTGCAGATGCAATTGGCGTTTGTACGAAGGAAAATGGCCTTGGCCGGATGGAGGGCTTGATTCGAATCCCTTCCGCGGAATTACAGCGAGGTTCGATACGGTGCTTGCCCGACGCAAGCCGGGGAGCACCGTTCCCGAAAGGGGTGCGCAGGGTTCTCCCGGCGGCCGATGGGAATTACTCTCGCCATGACAGTGGCGTGTTTCCGCAGATTGCATGGAGGAAAGCCGGGAACCCGGGCTCAGTTCGTCCCAACGGACTGAACGATTCCTGGGACTGCATGCTTGAAAACTGCGGTTGACAGGATGTGTTGAAAATTCTACTCTGCACTCGCTGTCTCAGGTTCCAGACCGATGTTCGGATTCAGGTGCACACGAAGTCCCATCCATCCAGCCATAGAGCCCATGCCGTAACATCCTTCAGGGCCGTTTTCCGAAAGTCCATATAGACTGTGCGGCGGTTCCGTACGGTGGATGTAAGCCGGGATGCCTGTGGAGAGGACGTATATACACGTCGGTACGCATGGGCTTCGGCTCATTCCAGGTGTTCGGCGCAACATAGCGGGACTGGATTCAGCAATATCTCTTATCGGGAGGATAGCCATGTTCGAAATCTTGCGACGCCAGGAGATGGCCGGAGGCACGGTGGTTATGAACGAAATCGCCGCTCCCAGAATCGCAGCCAAAGCGAAACCCGGGCAGTTTGTGATGATTAAGGCCAATGAAAGCGGGGAACGGATACCCCTCACCATGGCCGACACGAACCCCAAGCAGGGAACCATCACCATCTACTATCAGGTAGTGGGTAAGTCCACCATGCTCTTCAAGAGCATGGGAGTGGGAGAGCGCTTTCAGGACGTGATCGGACCATTGGGGCGTCCAACGGACGTCGAACGTGTGGGACACGTGGCTTGCGTAGGAGGAGGGACCGGCGTGGCGGTGATCCATCCCATCACCCGGGCCTTGAAAGAAGCGGGAAATCAGGTAACCGCCATTATGGGAGCCCGCACCAAAGACCTTCTGATACTGGAAGACAAGATGCGGGCGGCGTCCCACGAACTTGTGGTATGTACGGACGACGGTTCCTACGGACATCACGGGTTCGTCACCGATGTGCTTCGAGACCTGCTTCAGAAGAATGATGTCAAGTTGGTTGTGGCTATCGGCCCGGTGATCATGATGAAGGTGGTCAGCAGCCTGACCCGTGAGTTCGGGGTCAAAACCATGGTCAGTTTGAACGCCATTATGGTGGACGGAACGGGAATGTGCGGTTGCTGCCGGGTGACCGTGGGTGGGGAAACCCGCTTTGCCTGCGTGGACGGGCCGGAGTTTGACGGGCACGAGGTGGATTTCGACGAGTTGATGCAGCGTCTGGCCGCCTACCGTGAGGATGAAGCCGTCGCCATGGAGAAATACCGGTGCGCATGCGGGGCGTAGCGATCCGGGATCGGAAACGGATGTAGTGGATCGGGAGGAAGATCAATGGCCAAAAAGGATGCGGAACAGGCAAAACGAGTATTGATGCCCGAGCAGGAACCGGATGTCCGCAAACGCAATTTCCTGGAAGTGCCCACGGGGTACACACCGGAAATGGCCGTGGCGGAGGCGGAACGCTGTCTGCAATGCAAGAAGCCCCAATGTGTCGCAGGTTGCCCCGTGCATATCGATATTCCGGGATTTATCCAGTTAGTCCGTGAGGGAGAGTTCACCAAAGCCATCCGCCGCATTTGGGAGCAAAATGCCCTTCCCGCCGTATGCGGTCGGGTCTGTCCTCAGGAAATTCAGTGTGAAGGGGAGTGCATACTGAACAAGAAGGGTACGCCCATCGCCATTGGAAACCTGGAGCGTTTTGCGGCGGACCATGAACGGATGTATGGCAGCGGGGAACTGCCTCCCAGAGCGCCCTCGACGGGAAAACGAGTGGCCGTGGTAGGATCCGGACCGTCCGGCCTTACCGTGGCTGGCGACTTGATCCGGAAAGGTCATTCCGTAACCATTTTTGAAGCATTTCACAAGCCCGGCGGCGTGCTGGTCTACGGCATACCCGAGTTCCGCCTGCCCAAAGAAATCGTATACTCCGAAGTGAATTTCCTGGAGCGCATGGGAGCGCAATTGGTGTGCAACCAGGTGGTCGGCCGCTCCATTACGGTGGATGAGCTGTTCGAGGAAGGATTCGATGCCGTGTATCTGGGTGTGGGAGCCGGTCTGCCCAAGTTCCTCAACATCCCGGGAGAGAATCTCATCGGAGTTTACTCGGCCAATGAATACCTCACCCGTTCCAATCTCATGAAGGCCTACCTTTTCCCGGATTACGACACGCCTATTGCGCGGGGGAAACAAGTGGTGGTGCTGGGTGGAGGAAATGTGGCCATGGACTCGGCCCGCACGGCCATGAGATTGGGAGCGGATACGGTACGCATCGTGTACCGGCGTTCTCGGGAGGAAATGCCCGCCCGAATCGCCGAAATTCACCACGCCGAAGAGGAAGGGATCGAGTTCTTTCTCCTGACGAACCCCAAGAGGTTTATCGGAGACGAGCGGGGTCGGGTGATCGGCATGGAATGCATTCGGATGGAACTCGGCGAGCCTGATGAATCGGGCCGCAGAAGGCCGGTGCCCATGGAAGGGTCCGAGTTCGAGATGAAGTGCGATTTGGTGGTGATTTCCGTAGGCGCCGGGGCGAATCCTCTGCTTACGCGGTCTACGAGCGGGCTGCAGGTGGATAAAAGGGGATATATCCTGGCCGATCCGCTCAGCGGCAAGACCGGCAAGAAGGGAGTCTGGGCCGGAGGGGACATCGTGACGGGTATGGCCACCGTCATCCTGGCCATGGGGGCAGGCCGAACGGCTTCGGATTCCATTCATAATTATTTGACGTGGGGCTGGTAATCACGAATCGGAGTGTTATAATGAAACTAAGCCGTAAGACACGGTGACAAGTGACTGTCTCGGGGGTGTAAGAAACCCTTGATTTTCAATGAGACAGGTCTTACCATGTGTTTTACAAAAAAAGGGGAGTTACGGAACTTGCCTTCCCCAATCCCCTTTTCCCCCACCATGTGCTCAGGAAGGCGGCCGGGTGGGGGTTTTTTATGCCCTGATTCCGCCGCCACGGGTCGCCGCACCCCGCAACAGGCCGTTGAAAGACGCGATCCGCGGTCACGCCAAAGGCGTGGCTTGCATCCCATCGTTTTTCACGCGTCTGTTCGCAATGGCGTTTATCAACGGGCTGGTAAGATGCCCAGGAAGCGATTCAGTCTTTATCATCCAATACGGAAGCGGGATTGGAGCGAAGTTTCTCCAGTGTGGTTTCGAACGACGAACCGAGGTCCACTCCGAGCTGTTGAGCCCGCTTCTTGGCGTGCAGCCCGATGTTGCGGGAGTCCCGATAAAAATCGCCCGTTTGGGGAGCGGAAGGGTCGTACGCCTCCAGTCGGTCGCCCTCGGACATATGGTAGGCCACCCGGGAAATCAACCGCTTCAGCCGTTTTCCACCACAATGAAGGCATGTGATTTGTCTCTCGTCTTCCTTTCGGAGCACCAGGAAACCGGATTCCTTGGAGCAATCCAAACATTCGTATTCGTAAATGGGCATGTTCTCTTTCACCCATAACAAGCCGTCAGAAAACGCGATCTGCTTCGTTGGGCTTCATCCTTCGTCAGTGCGACGTACCTACATACGCCTCATTCCTCAGGATTCTCCCGCCTTGCATCTCATCGTCTTGCACCGGCCTGCCGGCAAGAGTGTTTATCAACGGGCTGGCGAACATAGGGGTTCGGACCCGCACGTTCCGGTGCGGGTGTCCGGATGAAATTTGGATTTTTCCACTGGGTACCAAAGGCTGAAAAACGTGTCAACCGGAGACTGATTCCGGGTGTGGGCGACGTGTTCAGAAAAACAAACGGCAGAATACGAGGGCGGAAAGGATACCGGTGGCATCCGCCAACAAGGCTGCGGCAAGTGCGTATCGGGTGCGTGTGATTCCCACGGCGCCGAAATACACCGCGAGCACGTAGAAAGTGGTTTCGGTGCTGCCCTGCATGGTGGAGACCAGGAACGCGCTGAAACTGTCCGGCGCATGGTGGACGGTTTCGCTCATGATACCGAATGCGCCGCTTCCCGAGAGTGGGCGCATGAGGGCCATGGGGAGGGCGTCGGGCGGCATGCCGATGAGGGAGGTCAGGGGTCCGACGAGCCGCACCATGAGGTCGAATGCGCCTGAAGCACGGAACATGCCCACGGCCACCAGGATCATGACCAGAAAAGGTATGATCCGTACCGCCACTTGGAAGCCTTCTTTGGCGCCCTCCGTGGCGGCCTCGTATACGGCCACTCCCCTCAGATGGCCGAACATCAAGAGTCCTCCCATGATGAGGGGTACGAGCCAGTAGGATAAGATCTCACGACCCGCTTCCGGGAGCGAATCCGCCTGAACCATCCTGAGAATCATTGCGGCAAGGAAAGCGGCCGCCAGGAGAAGGCAGACCCATCGGGTCACGGAACCCGGTGGATGCAGGTCGGGAAGGTCCTCGGGATTCGGGTTTGTCGCATCCTTGAGGATGTTCGAATCTTCCGGAATGGGTGAACCGTTTTCCATCGCAAGATCTTGGGATGGCGAGTCCGTATCCCGATGCATCCGGGCCAGGAACCGTGCGGCGGCAATAGCCGCCAGAGTCGAGCAGAACGTGGCCAGAAGCGTGGGGACGATGACGGCGGCGGGTTCCGAACTGCCGGCGGCGGCCCGTACCCCGATGACGCCCAAGGGAAGCAGCGTTACATTGGACGTGTTGATGGCCAGGAACAGGCACATGGCATCCGTGGCCCGACCCTTGACGGAGTTGAGGCGATCCAGTTCCATCATGGCTTTGATGCCCATGGGCGTGGCGGCGTTGCCTAGACCCAATGCGTTGGCGCTCATGTTCATCACCATGGCGCTCATGGCCGGGTGGTCTCCCGGAACCTGGGGAAAGAGACGCACCATGATGGGACGGATGGCGCGAGCCAGAATACGCAGGAGCCCGGCCCGCTCCCCCACCTTCATGAGACCCAGCCACAGAGCCATGACCCCGATGAGTCCGATGGACAACTGCACGGCGCTTTTGGCCGCCGCAAAAGAGGCATCCAACAGGGCCTCCATGGTACCGCCGAACGCCGCAGCCAGAATGGCGACGAGTACCAGAAAAAACCAGACGTGGTTCATGGCCGCGGCGCGTGGTTTCACCATACAAGCACTATCCTGTCCGCCCGTTGATAAACCGTTTTTTGACGGCTTGGGTATACGGTTGATTCGGGCCTTTTAGCGACATACCCGCCGGGGCGGCGGCTACTCCGATGCGCAGGCGTAAGAAACCCTGCGCCGCCGGTTCAGAGTTCTCCACGTCGGGAATGTCTTGAGTCCCCGGTTCCGTACCGTATACTTGGTGATTGCGGATGCTGCAACCCCGTTGAGGCATTTTCGCCCTCTATCCGGATACACATACCCGACTGCGGGACAAGGAAGATCGCTTATGCACGCCGACCATGCGGAAGACCCCGCCGATTCCTCCGTCATGAGTTTCCGCAGGACTTTGGAGCGGGGCCTGGAAGCATGGAACCTGGACCCCGGCAGCCGATTCCTGCGGCAATGCGAGGGATATTTCCGGATCCTCCGGGAGTGGAATCGTGTGTTCCGCCTGGTCGGGCACCGAAACGCGCGGGATATGGCCGTAAACCTCTTCCTGGATTCTCTGTCTCTCGCTTTTTTGCTTCCGGAGAAAGGCCGGCTCCTGGATATGGGGTCGGGGGCCGGATTCCCGGGCCTGGTGTTGAAGCTGTTTCGGCCGAATCTTCATTGCTTCCTCCTGGAGTCCGCCCGCAAAAAGGCGAATTTCCTGAGACAAGTGATTCTGGAACTCGAGCTGGAGGGAATACAGGTGGTTCAAGCACGCCTGGGCCTGGAAACGGTGAAGGAACCGGCTCTGGAGTCGGTGGACGTGGTCACGGCCAAGGCGCTTGGCCCTATGAAACATCTGTGGTCTTTGGGGGCGCCGTTCCTGAATTCCTGCGGACGCCTCATTGCCATGAAGGGTCCCCGGGGGGAGGAGGAAGCCTTTTCCGAAATGGATGCGCATGTAACGCGAGTGGGATATGAATTGCCGGAAGGCTTTGGGCCCAGGACTCTTCTAATTGTGACCCGGTGCGTTTCCGCGTGAGAGGATGAAGGAAGGATTATCGTGCGGCCCCCGGATGGTTGCGCCGGCAGTCTTCTTCACCGTACCGGAGGCAAGAGCGGGGCTTGATGTTGTGGATCGCGCAGAAGAGGATGTCCCTGTCGAAATACTGAAACAGAAACGGGCAGAATTCCTGGACCATGGGCGCGTCCCCGCTCAAATACGTGTACCAGTACCCCGGATACCGAACGGTGGGCGGAGGATCGGGGACGACTCCTCCCAGGTGGCAGCAGAGACCGCACAAGCTGCACCATTGGTCCTCGGGAAAGGGATGGTTTGTTCTTCCATCCAGGGGTACCGCGGTGATCCGGTCCAGGCCGAACGCCGGCAAGTCCGACCAGATACGTAGAAAAATCCGGGAGAATTGTAGCAGACGTCGCTTGAGGTTGCGTTCCCATCGATGCGGTGGAAGCTTCCCGCCGGGGTGGTCCGCCCGAAAATGGGTCTGAAGGAGGGCTTTTCTCGGAAAGTAGGGATTCAGCAACGCCACCCGCAGTACCGAGATGTCCTCGGGGGTTTCGAAGTGGAACGGCAGTCCCGACTCCTCAAACCGGTCCCTAGAGGCTCCTCCGGAGCTGAAAAAGGGGGAGACCGCATATCGTTCGAAGTCGTTCCGGAAGAGCGTCTCCCTGTTCATAACCTGAGAAGCGTTCGGGCATTGGCGCCGAGGATCTTTTCCCGCTGTTCTCCCGATAGACCCGCCTGATCCATTTCCTGAAAATAGCGGCCGGCGGCCAGCAAAGGATAGTCCGTTCCAAAGAGGATCCGCTGTGCGCCGCACAGTTCCACGGCCAGCGAATAGACCCGGGGACGGTACAGGAAAGGGGACGCCGCGGTATCGTAGAATACATGAGACAACGCCTCGGAGACTTCCTTTTTCATAAGTTCGTAGAAGAACAACCCGCCTCCCCAGTGCGCCAGGATGACCGGGTGGGGTTTCATGGATTTGACAAGGCGGTACATCTCACCCAGATCCGTTTCCGCCTTGCCCGGATACGGGTGGCCCACGGTTTCATTGGCGTGGAGCATGAGGGGGACCTGATGTTCGCCACAGACCTCCAGAATCGGTTTCAGAACTTCCAGCATGGCTTCCGCCCGCATCCGTTCCGCGTAGAAGGCCAGTTCCCCCACTCCCTTCATACCGGCGTTGAGACAACGCTCCACTTCCCTCTGGACTCCCTTGCCGCCGGGATACACACAAGCGAAGCCGATGAGACGATCGGGATATTTCCGGACGGCCTCCAGCACGTAATCGTTGGACTGGGCGGCCGTAAACAGAGTCTGCCAGGGAAAGCCGAACACAACGGCTCGGTCCACCCCGTGTTCGTCCATGGAGACGATGAGTTCGTCGGCGGAAACCATACGGGCTTGGTCGCTCCCGTAGATCTGTTTGAAAGCGGGTTCGCCCATCATGTAACGGGATCGCTCCTTGCGTACCTCCGGGAAGAAGATGTGCGTGTGGACATCGACGATCATGATTTTTCCCTGCCGGGTGTGCGGCGCCGTCCGGATTCGTACCGGCGGATGAAACGACTTCCGGCGACGTGTGTAAACGGTTACTGACTCGCGGAACATGTTTGTTAGCATGCGCATGGGGTTTATGGGAAGAGAAATTACGACCGCAGGTGAAAAGACGGTTATCGGAGACCTGGAGCCAAATCGTCCATGAGCAGGAAGAAACGATGTTGGAGCATTTCCCGGCATTTTGACAGGACCGTTCAGAATGAACGGAATTTCATCCGCCGCCGGGCCGCCGTATATTGCCGTGTCCAAAGGTCGTGCTTCATTTCTTGTGACACGGCGGCCGAAACGTGATAGAAAACACAAGAAGGCGGCAGGACATGGGAAACCCTGTTGCCGCCAATTATCAGGCCGTCGAAAAACGCGATCTGCTTCGTTGGGCTTCATCCTGTCTGCCTGTGTGTCCCATGCAGACAGGCGTCATCGCGGCGTACTGCATGTCCGCCTCGTTCCTCAGGATTCGCCCGCCTTGCATCTCATCGTTTTGCACCGGCCTGCCCGCAATGGGGTTTATCAACTGTTACGTGGCGGACTCATGACGTGCCCCCGCTGTTCCCACGACATCCGGATTACACGAGTATGACGCTCCGTGAGCTTTCGTTGCACGGGGTGCGGCGCGGAGTTTCCCTTGAGTGAGATTATACGTCAACTGGACGAAGAATCCGAGAGGCTCCTCGCGGGCATTCGGGTGGATCGCCTCGGGTGAATCGTTCGTTCTGAGAGGATTTCATGCCGTTTCGAATGGAGGTTGGTCTCAAACCGCATTTCTTCGATGCCGAAGGCCACCACATTCAAAGAAAGGCCCGGGACTACCTGGGACTCCGCATCGAGTCGGTCCGGACCCTGGCGGTGCTCACGTTCGATGTGGACCTGACGGAGGTTCAGCGGGAACGGATCCGCACGGCGGTGTTTACGAATCCCGTTACCCAGGAGTCCGCCTTCCGGCCCCTGGCGCGGGACTTCGACTGGATGGTCTGGGTGGGTCTTCGTCCCGGAGTGCGCGACAACCCGGGCGCCACGGCGCGCGAAGCCGTTGAGGACCTCCTGAATATACGGTTCAAGCCGGGCGAGGCCGTGTATTCTTCCAGGGCGTATGCGATCCAAGGGAACTTGACCTCTTCGGAGGTGAAAACCTTGACTTCCGAACTCCTTGCCAACGACATCGTCCATCAGTGGAAAGTGTTTTCCAGAGACGAATGGAATCCCGAGACGGGCATCGGCGTCATACTTCCCAAGGTGCGGCTGGAGCACGAACCCCGGGTCTCCATAATACCCGTCCAAAGCGATGAAGAACTGCAGCGCATCAGCGCCGAGCGGAACCTGGCGTTGAATCCCAGGGACATTCCGGCGATTCGGTCCTACTTCCTGGATCCCACGGTACGGGAGGAGCGTCGAGCGGTGGGCCTAGACGAGCCTACGGACGTGGAGATCGAATACATCTCCCAGGCTCGGAGCGATCACTGCAACCATAACACGTTCAGGGGGCTTTTCCGTTACGTGGACCGGGGGGCCGGCGATCGAATCACTGTGGACAACCTGTTCAAGACCTGCATCGAGCACCCCACCCTCGAGATCCAGAAAAGGAAACCCTGGGTGATCTCCGTGTTATGGGATAACGCGGGGGTGGCTCGCCTGGACGAAGATCATTTTTACGTGATCACCGGGGAGACTCATAACAGCCCCTCCAATATGGAAGCCTACGGTGGAGCATTGACGGGCATCGTAGGCGTGTATCGGGATCCTATGGGCACGGGCCTGGGTTCCAGGCTGGTGGCCGGAATGTACGGTTTCTGCGTGGGACACCGGGATTACTCGGGTCCCCTGAAGCCGCGTCTGCATCCCAGGCGGCTTCTGGACGGCGTCGTCGAGGGCGTTCGGGACGGCGGGAACAAGAGTGGTGTGCCCACACCCTTCGGCGGAGTCTACTTTCACGACGGATATATCGGCAAGTGTCTGGTTTTTGTGACGGCCATAGGGCTCATGCCGGCCCGGGTGAAGGGAAAGCCCTCGGAATCCAAGACTACGACGGACGGTGATCTCATTGTCATGGTGGGCGGGCGTGTGGGCAAGGACGGCATTCATGGGGTAACCGCCGCCTCCGAGGAATTCAGTGAATCCACACCCGCCGGTCATGTGCAGATAGGGGACCCGTATACCCAGAAGAAGATGCATGAGTTCCTGCTGGAGGCCCGGGACGAAGGGTTGATTGGATTCATCACCGATAACGGAGGCGGCGGGCTGTCCTCCTCCATAGGGGAATCCGCTCGATTCAGTAACGGCTGCGAAGTGGATCTGGACCGAGTTCCATTGAAATACGAGGGGTTGGATCAATGGGAAATCTGGGTGTCCGAATCCCAGGAGAGAATGACGGTGGGTGTGCGCCCCGACCACCTGAAGCGGTTTATGGAACTCAGCCGAAAACACGCCGTAGAGAGTACCGTCATCGGCGTGTACAGAAATTCCGGAAAGCTGCATCTCCGGTATAAGGGCGCTACCTGCGCTTTTGTGGACATGGACTTCCTGCAGAGGGATTTTCCTCAGTGGGAATTCGATGCGGAGTGGATCCCTCCCGATCTTCGAGGACTGCGTGAACCCGTGCTGGGACCGGTGCTGAATCACGAAGGGCTTCTCAAGGACATGCTCACGCGCCCGAACATGGCATCCAAAGCGTGGATCGCCAGACAATACGATCACGAAGTACAAGGAAGCAGCGTGATCAAGCCCCTGGTGGGTCGGGGTCGCGATGTTCCCTCGGATGCCTGTGTCTTGCGTCCCGTACTGGACAGGCCCGTGGGATTGGCGGCCGCCCAAGCCGTGAATCCGGAATATTCGGCCATTGACGCCTATCACATGGCGGCCAACGCGGTCGATGAGGCGTTCCGCCGTGTGATCGCCGTGGGGGCCGATCCCGAACGTGTCGGCGGGGTGGACAATTTCTGCTGGCCCAATATCCAGTACCATCGGCGTACCAATCCGGACGGTCGGTTCAAGGCAGCTCAATTGGTGCGCGCCTGCTGGGCGGTGCGCGACGTGTGTCTGGCCTACGGGATTCCCCTTCTATCGGGCAAGGATTCGATGTACGTGGACGGCATGATCGAGGAACGCTGGGGACAGCGGATAAAGGTGTCCGGTCCCGAGACGCTCCAATTTGCCGCCACGGGAATCGTGGACCGGGTGGACCGGTGTGTGACCATGGACTTCAAGATTCCGGGGGACCTAATCTTTGTGGTGGGCGTGACCCGGGACGAATTGGGAGGTTCCGAATACTATTCCTACCGAGGGGTGACGGGATTGAACGCGCCGGTGATCCGGCCCGATGAGTTCCGGGAACAATACTCGGCCGTGCATCGGGCCATTGTTCGGGAATGCGTTTCATCGGTCCACGGAATCTATCGGGGAGGTCTGGGCGTGCACACGGCTCTGTGCGCCATTGCAGGCCGGACGGGAGTGGATATGGATCTCCGGAAGGTTCCCGCGGAGCAAGGCTTGGATCATGAACGACTCCTGTATTCGGAATCCGCCGGGAGATTTCTTGTAACCGTGCCTCAGGCGCAGGGTGAGGCTTTCGAGTCCCTGTTCAAACCCGGATCCGCAGCTTGCGTGGGTGTTGTCACGGATACCGCGCGCATGCGCCTCACGGGCGCCGGGGGAGCCGTCCTGATGGATACTCCCGTGAATGAACTTGCCGTTTCCTGGGAATCCTTGTTTGGAGTACTGATCTGATGGAGAAGAAGGTCCAAGCCCTGGTGCTGGCGGGCTACGGAATCAACTGCGACCGGGAGACCGCATACGCACTGGAACTAGCGGGGGCCGAGGCTCACCGGGTGCATATCAACGAACTGGTGGGTTGGGCCGGCCGGCCCCATGCTCATTTGGACCAATTCCAGATCCTGGTGTTCGACGGGGGGTTCAGCTGGGGTGATGACCACGGTGCGGGAGTGATCTTGGCGACGCGGTTGGGTACTCACCTCGGAGAGGAAATCCGGCGATTCATCCGGGAAGGCAAGTTGGTATTGGGGATATGCAACGGATTTCAAGCCATGGTGAACATGGGTTTGCTTCCCGGGTTGGACGGCGACTATGCGTCACGGGAAGTGGGACTGACGTGGAATGATTGCGGTAATTTTCAGGACCGGTGGGTGCATCTGGCGGTGAATCCCGACTCTCCCTGTGTGTTCACCCGAGGCATGGACCGGATGGAGCTTCCCGTACGACACGGGGAAGGCAAGTTCGTGGCGGCGGAAACCGTGCTGGATGCTTTGGAAACAGGTTCACGGATCGTGTGCCGGTATGCGATGCCCGACGGTTCGCCTGCGGGAACTCGGTTCCCGGAGAACCCCAACGGGTCCATGAGGGATATCGCCGGAATCTGTGATTCATCGGGGCGTGTGTTCGGATTGATGCCTCACCCGGAGGCCTACAATCATTGGACCAATCATCCGGACTGGACCTTTCGGAAGGCGTCGGGGACCGCGTCGACGTCCTCGGAAGGCGCCGGGATCCGGGTTTTCCGCAATGCCGTGGAGTATATTCGAAGCGGACTTTAACCCATATCAGGAGGGCTTTCGATGGCTAATGGGAGACTGACGTTTTATGGCCATGCATTCTTTTCCATTACCACCGCAACCCAAAAGGTGATTCTCATCGATCCCTGGGTGGTGGAAAACCCCCTGTGCCCCATAACGCTCGATGATCTTGAACGCGCGGATCTTGTGCTGGTCACCCATGATCATTTCGACCATGTGGGGCAGACCGGGGAAATTCTCAGGAAGACCGGGGCTACCCTGGTGGCCAACGTGGAAACCGCTTCCCGGATCATGCGGGACGAGCAAATTCCTCAAACGCAAGTGTTGAACGGGGGATTCGGTCTGAACATCGGAGCCACGGCACCGGTGGACGGCGTGGAAATCACCATGACGCAGGCCTTTCATTCTTCGGGGACCGGGGCGCCTACAGGCTATATCGTGCGGCTTGAAAACGGCTGGAGCATCTACCATGCCGGAGATACGGGTTTGTTCGAAAGTATGGGGACCTTGGGTCGAACCCATGGAATCGACATGGCGCTTCTACCCATCGGAAACGTGTTCACCATGGACCCTGTGCAGGCTGTCGCCGCCGTGGGGCTCATTCGACCCAAAGTGGTGGTGCCCATGCATTACCAGAGCTTTCCCATTCTGACCCCCAGTGCGGACGGTTTTGTCAAGGAATTGGGGAGGGTTCATCCCGGTGTGCGCGTGCTTCCATTAAAACCCGGCGAGGGTGTGGATCTGAACTTCTAACAGGCTGGTGAAAAGGCGACCGGCTGTCACGCCAAAGGCGTGGCTTTCATGTCATCGTTTTGCACCGGCCGGCTCGAAATGATGTTTATCAACGGGCTGATAGATAATGGGGGTCGAATAATGGAAGATATCAGAAACATCTTATTCCCGATGGATCTTTCGGAAAACTCGAAGAAGATCCTTCCCGTTGCCCTGCAGGTAGCGGGGAAGTTCCAGGCTGCTTTGCACATAGTGTTCGTGGTGGAAGACATCCGGTATATGGCCGGATTCTACGTGCCGCATCCTTCGCTGGACACACTTGAAAAAGACATGGGAAAAGCGGCGCGCGACAAGCTCAAGGAATTTCACGATGAGCACACGTACGGCAAGAACGTGCAATATCAGGTGCTCGAAGGCGATCCCGCGGAAGAAATCATCCGGTTCGCCAAGGAAGCGAACATGGATCTGATCGTCATGGGTACGCACGGACGCAAAGGGTTGGACCGCTTGATATTCGGGAGTGTGGCGGAGAAAGTGGTCAAGAACGCCCCGGTACCCATACTGATCATAAACCCGCACACCCACCTCGACTGATCCTGTTCCGGGCGGCCCTCAGGGCCGCCTTTGAAAGGCGACCGTTCACCATCGCTGTTCCGCTTGGAATAAAGATCCCGGAAGCCCCGACGGATCTCGATGCTTGCGGAAGAGGCCGCACTTCTTGTTCCGCCGCTCCGGCGGCCATGGACGGGCTCCGTATGGGAAAGGGCCACGAACCGTCGATGAACCCGGCCCTGCGGCTGTTCCTGCGGCGCCGTTTCTTCCGGAAGAGATAAATTAAAACCGGGTATGTTGGTTGATCAGGGTGGCCACGTAAGCGGCGCCGAACCCGTTGTCAATGTTGACTACGGCCACGTTGGAGGCGCAGGAGTTGAGCATGCCCAGAAGCGCCGCCACCCCCCCGAAACTGGCGCCATAACCGACGCTGGTGGGCACCGCGATCACCGGACGCCGCACCAGCCCGCCTACCACGCTGGGGAGAGCGCCCTCCATGCCCGCCACGACGATGAAGACGCGCGCCTCATCCAATACGTTTCGCCTGGCCAGTAACCGGTGAACACCGCTCACGCCCACGTCCGTCAGATACTCCGCCCGGTTTCCCAGGAAACGGGCCGTAATGAGCGCCTCCTCGGCCACCGGCAGGTCGGATGTCCCCGCGCTGATGACCAAAATGAAGCCCGAGGGTTCGGCGGATGCTTCGGAACCCGTGACGGTCAACGTCCGGGACGAGGGATGATAGATGCCTTGGGGAAACGCCTGGAGCACCGCCTCACTCTTCCCGGCGGAGAGCCGGGTGACCAATACGCTGTCTCCATCGGCCAGGAGCGCGGAGACGATGGAGATCACCTGATGCGCGCTCTTTCCTTCCCCGAACACCACTTCGGGAAATCCCTGTCGCAGGGGCCGATGGTGATCCACCGTGGCAAATCCCAAGTCCTCGTATGGATATCCTTTAAGTTGGTTCAAACCCTCCTCGATGTCGAGGGTTCCCTGCCTCACCTGAGTTAGGATGTCTTTGAGCCGGTCTCGGTTCATAATACCGCCTTGTACCTGAACCGGGTCCCGCAGGACCCGGGAAGTGCGATCAACCCAACTCCCTGTCCGGGCCGGGTGGATGCCTGTTTTGGGTGTGCGAGGTGGGGATTGGGGTCGACGTTTGCGGACCCCCGGCCTGTCGATCCGGTAGGATCAGGCCCGTTCCACTCGAAACCAGCGGGTTCCTTCAGGGCCGTCCACAATCGTTACGCCGGTTTGCTCCAGTTCGGCCCGCAGACGATCGGCTTCTTCCCAATTTCTCATATTCCGGGCCGATTCCCGTTTGTGCAACAGGAGTTCTTCTTCCGGCGTAAGATCTTTGGAAAACGACTCACCGATTCTAAGCGTTCCGTCGATGGTCCTCCAAACTTCCAGAACTTCATGGGCCTGCTGGTCATCCAGCGCATTCCGGGATATGAGGGGGTTCACGCGACGCACAAACTGAAACAGGGCCGCCAGGACGGCGGGTACGTTCAGATCGTCGTCCATGGCGTGGTTGAACCGGCTTTTCAGCTCGTATACGAACTGAGGCGCCTCTTCGGAACCGCTTCCTCCGTGGAGAAAGTGAGTGCGTCGTATGAACTCGTCGAGTCGTTTCAAGGAATGCCGGGCGGCCTCCAGGGCGGAAGGGCTGTAGTTCAGTGGTTTCCGGTAGTGTTGACTCAAGAGCCAGTAACGAATCTCCCTCCCGGTGTACCCTTGGTCGACAAGACCTCGGAGGGTCACGGTTTCCCCTGAAATCCGGGACATTCGCCGGCTGTTCATCATGACGGGTTCATTGTGCAACCAGTAGTTGACGAACCTTTGGCCTGTAAGCGCCTCCATGATGGCGATTTCGTTCTCATGATGCGGAAACACCAAATGGGAGCCGCTGGTATGGATGTCAATGGTTTCCCCCAGGTACTTCATGGCCAAGGATGCGCACTGTAAGTGCCAGCCCGGCCGGACGTTGCCCCAAGGCGTCCGGTAGAATTCTCCCCGCTTCAGTTCCGCCAGCGTGGTGCGCTTGAGCAGTGTAAAGTCCCGCGGGTTGTCCTTCTCGTATTCATCCAGATCCACGGTCTTCCCCACGTGAATCTTGCTCAGGTCCACCCGGGAAAGGCGTCCGTACCCTTCAAAACGGGATATGTCGAAATATACGGATCGAAACTTCTCGTAAGCGTATCCCTTGTCAATCAATCGTCGAGTGGTTTCGATCATCTGTTCCACGTGTTCGCTGGGTCGGGGATAGTGCGTGGCCCGTTTCACCCGAAGCGTATCCACATCTTTCAGGATCTCGGCAACGTACCCGTCCGTGAACTCGCGCAATTGCTTTCCGGCTGCGTGTGCGCCCTGGATGGTCTTATCGTCGATGTCCGTGATATTCATCACGTGGACGACTTCCATACCCCGGTATTCCAGATGACGCCGAACCAGGTCCGCCGCCACCAATCGCCTGCAGGTGCCCAAGTCCAAAAAGTCATTGGCCGTGGGTCCGCAGGAATACATGGTGACGGATTCGGGGCGGCGGGGGATGAAGTCCTCCTTGGCCCGGGTGAGTGTATTGAAAAACTTGATGGGAGAGCGCCGGCGATCCTGGAACAAGGTGGTGCTCAAATATCTTTCCCCGCCGTCCGGAAGCAGAGTCACCACCATTCCCTGATCCAGATCCCGCGCAATGTCACAGGCGGCGGACATGGCGGCGCCCGAACTCATCCCGGCCAGAATTCCCTCCTCCCGGGCAAGCCGGCGACACATCTCGAACGCGGCTTCATCCTCCACATGAACGATTCGATCCGGAACGGATTTGTCAAAAATCCCGGGCTTGTAAGATTCTTTCATGTTCTTGAGCCCTTGGATCTTGTGTCCCAGATAGGGTTCCACGGCGATAACCTGAATGTCGGGATTGTATTCCTTGAGTCGCCTGCAGACACCCATGACGGTTCCCGTGGTGCCCAGTGCGGCCACGAAATGAGTGAGCCGCCCCCCCGACTGCTCCCAGATTTCGACACCGGTGCCTTCGTAATGAGCCCGCACGTTGTCTTCGTTGTTGAATTGGTCGGGCAGATAGTAGCGTTCGGGAAACTCCCGGGCCAGGCGGTAGGCTTCTTCGATGGCTCCGTCCGTGGACAGGTGGGCCGGGGTGAGCAGGAGTTCCGCACCGTAGGCTTTCAGGATCTTGCGTCGCTCCGTGCTGGCGGATTCCGGCATGACCAGGGTAATGGGATAGCCCTTGATGGCGGCCACCATGGCCAATCCGATGCCCGTATTTCCGCTGGTGGCTTCGATAATGGTCTTGCCCGGAAGTTCACCCCGCTGCTCCGCTCCCTCAATCATGGACAAGGCGACTCGGTCCTTTACGGAACCGCCGGGGTTGTGACTCTCCAGTTTGGCCAAAATACGGACGTTGGGGCGTGGACGCAGTTTGTGGATCTCCACGAGAGGAGTGTTTCCAACGAGATCCAGAATATTCCCGTACGATTTTTTCATGGCTCGAAGCCCTGTGTGGGTCTTCGCGTTTCAGAAACGCGCCGTGTCTCCGACACCGTGAGAACGCTGCAATTCCGTGCTCCGGGTGTGGGTGAGGACTCCGGATGGAATCCATCCGGAATACAAGGGTCTTTCTGGAAAACGGTAACGATGTTCATGCATTGCCTGAATACAAGATCCACCTGTAAAGTTCAAACAAAAACTGGAAAAGCCGGAGAGAGCACCGCGTCCGAAGGTGTCCGTCACTCTGCCGGATCCGGGGGAGACCCAACCTCGTTCCACATGCCGCAACGAGGTCTTCATCCGCGGAAAGATGCATCTCCGCGCGACTCGGGTTCCCGGGATCCCCTGGTTTTGCCTTGACATACGTTTCCAGTCATTCTAGAGTTACAATGTAGCTGAATTGTGATTGAAACGGAGCACTCCACCACGACGGACGACATGAAAAAGAAAGATCCTCCCATTAAAGAACATGAAGGTCGGTCCGAAGACGACAAACCGACGCCCGCCAAGGTGCGCTTTGAAGCGTATGGCGAGGAAATGATCGACAAGGTCGTTAAACTCAGCGGTAACAGCGGCCGCGTGTATCTTCCCCCGGACTGGGTGGGCAAGCATGTCAAAATCATCCGCATCGACTAACAGGCTGGTGAAAAACGCGATCCGCCGTGTTGCGTCTCATCCTTCGTCATTGGGGCGTACTGTAGGTACGCCTCATTCCTCAGGATTCGCGCGCCTTGCATCTCATCGTTTTTCACCGGGCTGCCCGAAACACTGTTTATCAACGGGCTTCTAAGCCCTACCGGTGCGACAGGTTTCAATGATGATCGAGCACATGGAAATCAGACCCCTTGGAAAAGAGGATATCGACGAAGTGGTGCGGATCCACCATGTAATCACCGGTAAACCGACGCCCGCGGTTGTCCGGGAGCTTCTTCGAAAGAGCCTGGATGACAGGAGCAGCGCCGCTTTTGTGGCCGTTCTGGATGGTCACGTGGTCGGGTTCATGATGGGCGTGTTCAAGCGGGGGGCGTTCGGGTTGGATCACAGTTTCTGGATCGAGATGATGGGGGTGGATCCCAAATATATGGGTTCGGGAATAGGACAGGCCATTGGAACGAAAGTGTTTGAATTCTGTAAAGATCAAGGCGTGCACGATGTGTACACTACGGTTCGATGGGATTCCGTGGACCTCCTGTCCTTTTTCAAGACGCTGGGTTTTGATCGCAGCAATTTCATCAACCTCAAGAAGAGCCTGCAATAGCTTCGAGAAAGGGCCCATGAGCCTCGTCCGCGGTTTTCACGTACCGTGCTTCGCCGTCCGCAAACGCCGGGAGATCAGAGGATTGTCGAATGATTGCCAACTACGGGTATAGAGACGCATCGGGCGAGTTTTTCATCGCCATCGATACGGATCGCTGCAACGGGTGCGGCGCCTGTGTGCGCGTTTGCCCGGCGGGCGTATTGCAGGTGGTGGAGGAAGACCCGCACGATCCCCTGCGGGACGGGCCGGTGGCCATTGTATCGGAGAGCCGCAGGAACAGGATCAAGTATGCATGCGCCCCGTGCAAACCCGAGGGGGAAAGGCCGCCGCTGCCCTGTGTGGCCGCCTGCGAACCTGAGGCCCTCTCCCATTCGTGGTAATGACGCGAGCAACGGTCCCGCGCCGGCGGAACACAGGAAGCGCCGATGGGCGTCATGCGGCGGATTCGCGTCCACCGGTTTTGAGAAGAGGCGTTTCCTTATCATGAAGGCCCGTATACCAGGGTCAATGGGTGCGGATGCACCTCGACTTCCATGCGTTTTCCCTCATAGGGTTCTCCTGTAACGTCCGTCAGTTCACCGTCCACGCAAAAACGTATCTTCCTTGGGAACCCCGGTTCACCGAAGTCCACGGTGGCGGTTCGGAGAAGCAGGTCCAAGGTCCGATAATCTCCGCCCCGATCCATGACCAGACTCAGCAGATCCACGGTAGGAAGCCTCAGCAAATCCCGGACGTGGCGGGAGGGGTCCCGCCGGGACACGACCAGGTTAAAGCGCCCCGGTTGTTCTTGAGCCCTGTGGCAGAGGGGCAATCCCAGCGAGATATTCCGCACCGTGGAGGCCATTACCAGGGTTGCGTTTCGTACCGTAAGGCATGGGTGTTCCCCATCGGCGAAGAAACCCACCCGTACCGTTTCCGCGTCCATCCCGTTCTGGAAGACCAACCGGGCCAACTGAACGGGAAGGTTGAGCCACTTGGGTATCCGATGTTTCATCCGGTAGAACCGATCCAGAAAGCCGGCGACGTTGAGGCCGGAAACGTTCAGGCCATACAAGGAACGATGATTCAGCGAAGCGTGCAGCACATCCAGGGTTGTGGTTCTCCGCCATACGCCCTGCCGTTTCATCCCGTTCAAGAGCGTGTCCAGATGAGAGTGGATCTCCTTCCATGGGACTACGGGGATGCCCAGGGAGGATGCGATGAAGTTGAACTGGCCTCCCGGAAGAATGTGACAGGGAGGCAGCGGAGTTCCGTTATTGGAGTGGCATCGATATGCCTCATCGAGAACCGAGCTTACGGTTCCGTCTCCCCCCCATACGACTAGGAGGCGGGGAGCGGATCTCAGGAGATTTTCCAGGATCGGGCCGTTCCATGGCTTCGGGGGAAGGAGGCGCACTCGGACCTCGTGGATTCGGGCCAGACGGGATTCCAAAACGCGGATCAGGGAGAGCAGCTCCGCTCGGGGGAGGGCCCGCACGCGGGCGGCGTGTGGATTGATGAGAACCACCACGGGGTGTTTCAAAGGGACGGCGCAAGAATTCGGGTCGCCTGAACCGGCGACGCCTGTGTAACGGGATGCTGCGAGCGCGCGGATGGACGGCATGGGCGGCGAGGGGAACCGTGAGTGGGTAACGGGCCGGTCCCGAATCTAATTCTCGGGGTGCTCGAAGGCCTGCGTGGTATGGGCGATGAGTTCGCGGGCGCGGACCTCGTCCTTTTCAGGCACCCACAAGGCGCCCCACCCTTTAGTGGTTACGAAGATCCCATTGTAGGCGGTGTCCTGATATCCCTTAACCCAGTATGGGATGCTTTCCCTGTCCAGCACTTCGCACATCTGGTCGGCTTCGAACTGGTTTTCCAGGATATGCACTTTGACCCAAGCTTCGGGATCCTGCAAGAGGTCCTCTCCTTATCCGTTGAAAAGGACGTGTTCGGAAATGCCGAGATCCACCCTTCCCGTGTTGAAGCGGTATCGGCGAGTCCTCGGCGGCTTTGGAGGAACTCCGGCTCCGGATGCACCTCAGGAAGCGAGGTCGGATGCGCCGCCGGCCGTTTTCGGGCGCGTCCAAATCACCCGGAAACGCTCCGGAGCGAGTTTCAGACAGGCCGTGCACTCCCCGCCTTCTTCGCTTAGCTCCACCGGTTCCAAGAGAACTTCGAACCCCAGCGTCCGATACTCCTCCACCATCTCGCTCAGGCGGGGTTCGTCCGTCAGGAACTGGCGGGTCCAGCCTTGACTTCTCAGGTATTCATCCCGATGCATGAATCTTCTTCGGGCTCGCGGAAATGGGCGAGCTTGTCAGCCGGCGACAGGGTGCTGGAAGTGCGCGGCCGGCTTCCTTGCATTCCGCTGCGATACCGGTCGCATCCATCCCCTCGAATACCGGAATAGTCCGGTTCCCTTGAGAAAGGGATCGCCGGGCTATCCTGGAGATCGATGGGTTCGCAACAGCTCATCGACCTTGCTCAACAGAACGCCCGGTTCGACCGGCTTATCCAGGAAGCTGTCGCCTTCAAGCCCTTCCGCTTCTTTGGGAAGGTTGAAGCGGCTTCCCACTTCCTGTTTCACGGAGCTGATCATGAGGATGGGCGTATCCCGGTAGTCGATGTACTCCGTGGTCATCTTGAGGGCCGCGCAGACACTGAAGCCCTCGAACATGGTCTCCATCATGATGTCCAGGATGATCAGGTCAGGGTCTTCGAGGGTTACACGCTCCAGTCCCTCGGCGCCGTTTCTGGCCGTGACCACTTCGTAATCTGCGGACTCCAGGATAATACGGGTAGCCTCGGTAAAATCCGGATCGTCATCGATGATCAGAATCTTTTTCTTTTTCACGGTCCATCCTCGCGCATGAAGACTCAATATAGTTGATAAAAAAGTACCCGTGGGAAACCGAATCTGTCAAGAAGAATCAATGAGTTTTGGGACGGCCGAACCCGGAGAACGGGAAGGATTCTCGGAACGGTTGGACTTGACACGGGAAGTCCGCCGTGCCACAATCACCGGCACGAAAAATATAATTTTCGTGACAGATTCCGGGGCGCTGGTTTCCCCGCTACGCGCCACGGCCGTGAGGTGTGCATGTTCTTCGAGACCGCCGGTATAGAAGTCTCTCCGTGGGCGCCTCCTCTGGTGGCGCTGGTCATCTCCACATTCACTTCCATGGGAGGCGTCTCGGGCGCCTTTCTCCTCCTCCCCTTCCAGATGTCGTTTCTGGGATACGTACATCCTTCCGTCAGTTCCACCAATCAGCTCTACAACATCGTGGCGATTCCCAGCGGTGTGTACCGCTATATACGCGAAGGGCGCATGGTTTGGCCTCTCACCTGGGTCGTCATCATCGGTACGCTGCCCGGGGTTTTCATCGGCGCTCTCGTTCGGGTGACCTATCTGCCGGATCCAAAAACGTTTAAGCTCTTTGCGGCCTTCGTCCTCCTGTATATCGGCTTTCGGATGCTGAAGGATCTCTTGCGCAGGGATCCCATCCAGTCGGACAAGGGGTCCAGCGAACGGCGCTTCCAGGAACTGGTCCGGCGGCACCGGAGCCGCCTGGAAACGGCCCAAAGCGCGGGCACCGAGCCGTTGCCCACGGTCCGCGTGATCACGTTTAACCTGCGCCGAATTGCGTATGAATTTTATGGCGAGCGGTTCGACTTTCCCGTCTGGGGGATTCTTTCCCTGAGTTTTGCCGTGGGCATCGTTGGGGGAATTTACGGTATCGGCGGAGGGGCCATTATCGCCCCGTTTTTTGTCTCCTTTTTCCGGCTCCCCGTGTATACCGTGGCCGGGGCCGCACTCATGGGAACCTTTGTCACCTCGGTGGCCGGGGTGGCCTTCTATCAGGCCATCGCCCCCTTCTATCCGGATATGTCCATTGCTCCGGACTGGTTGTTGGGATTCCTGTTCGGACTGGGCGGGATGGCCGGCATGTACCTGGGGGCCCGACTCCAAAAGTTTGTTCCCGCCCGGACCATCAAGTGGATGCTGGCCGGCGTCCTTACCTGGACGTCCCTCAAATACGTGTTGAACTTCTTTGGCTACTAAGGGGCCGTTTGGAGACGGTAACTTCCAGGACGGCCCACGGAGTTCACCGGCCCAGCATGCCTTTCTTCAGCTTGGCGTCGGCGGGCTTCTCCCCCAGCCATATGCCGAATACGGCCTTCTTGAAGTCCAGTCCGGGCAGGGTCTCTACCTCCGTCTGGTTCAGAGACAGACCGGCGCCTCGCCCGGGCAGATAGCGTATTTCGTACACGTCCCCTTTTCGGGCGTCTTCCCGGAAACAGGCGTTGAAACGATCCATGCGTTCCTTCAGGGAGGGGGATGGATCCGGCGCTGCGTGTTCGAAGCCTTCCTTCCATGCGTTCACCAGGCTGTCCTTGGATACCCGGTCGTGAAGAAAGTGCATCCGAATGGCCATGGGCTCATCCGCCTCCTGGATCTTTATAGGATCCGTTTCTCTATCCGTCAGATACAGCCCGCCGGCGTACACGGATATGAACATCTTCTTCCGGAGTCCGGCCCCGTTGAGGACCAGGGTGTGACCGTCCAGGGCCAGGGAATCGGGCATGAGGATTCCGCCGATTTCCACCGCCCAGGCGCCGACAGCGGTCAAAAGGACACAGAGAGCCACAACACACCCTTTGCGGATCATGGAAATCCTCCTCGCTTCCGTATAGGTTCAATATGTTGGTCAAAACACCGGACCAAGAGGCATCATGGGGTTTCCTCGGCCAAAGCCTCCCGAATCGTGGGAAACCGAAAGCGGAAGCCTTCCCGAATGAGCCTTTCGGGCAGTACCCGTTGTCCTTCCAGGAGGGTCGACCCGAACTCGCCCAAGATCCAGCGGAGGGCAAAAGCCGGCGCCGGGAGTATCGCCGGGCGTCGCAGGACTTGGCCCATCGCACGGGTGAACTCCAAATTGGTTACGGGATCCGGGGCGGTGAGGTTGAAGATCCCCTCCGCATCCGGGCGCCCGATCAAGAACACCAGAGCGTCCACCAGGTCCTGGATATGAATCCAGGAGAACCATTGTCTCCCATTCCCCAAGGGTCCGCCCAGCCCCCAGCGAAAAGCCGGAAGCATGCGCCGGAGGGCGCCCCCGGCCTTTCCCAGGACAATGCCGAATCGGGTGATCAACACCCGGGCTCCTGCATCCGCGGCACGCCGGGCCTCCTGCTCCCAATCCCGGCAGAGAACCGCCAGGAAGTCCGTCCCGGGCCCGTCTTCCTCGCTCAGCCCTTCATCTCCGTGAAAGCCGTAGTATCCCACGGCGGAAGCGCTGCACAACCAGATAGGTTTTCCTTCCGGAAATCCGTCCACCAAGTTTCGGGTGGTTTGGATCCGGCTGTCGCGGAGTCGCCGTTTCTTTTCATCGCTCCATCGTCCGATAATGGGCTCACCCGCCAGATTGACGATGCCGTCCTGGAGCCCGATTTCCTTTTGCCAGGCTCCGGGCGACGTAGTATCCGCTTGGAGATAGCGAACCCCCGCAGGGAGCTGCAGGTCCCCGGGTGCTGAGCGCCCTGTGACGGTGACCGAATGTCCCTCCCGAATCAGGCGGTCGGAGAGATGAGATCCTATGAATCCGGTCCCACCGGTGATCAGAATGTTCATGAGTGAAGCCTTCCTTTCAGCAGGCCGTTGAAAACCGCGATCTACTTCGTTGCGCTTCACCCTTCGTCATTGCGGCGCACTGGTTGTACGCCTCATTCCTCAGGATTTGCGCGCCTTGCATCTCATCGTTTTTGAACAGCCTGCCCACAATGCTGTTTATCAACGGGCTGTTAGGGCATTTGGGAGAACCCTGCATGTGGGCCGATCGGAAAGGATTGAAAATACGGCGATAAAGGGCGCACAAAAAGAAACCGACTCACCCTCCGCCCGGTTGACGCATCAAGTCCACCTGGATCAAGCGCTTCGCGGTGGCGGGCGCCCCTGTTTTCGTTCCACCAAGGAACGGTGGTTTCATCTTCACGAAAGATTCGAGTTCAGCCAAGTATAACGCAGTGGCCTGCAAAGGGTCAAGTTTCCGGAGTCTCCGGGGATAATCTCCATCTCCCGATGAAAGGGCCTGCGACGCGGTTGAACCGTTGTGGCCGATAGGGAGGTCTGTTATCGGTGCGCCGCAATACGATCCGGCGTGATGCGCACTAGTCTTGAAGACCGGCCTGCATACGGAACACCGCCGTGACGCCCGCCTGTTCCTGCCGGCTGCAGGCTCAGGTGGGCAGGCAGGAAACACAAGCGTAAAGCGGACGCGAAAGGCCGTGCTCCGTCTTTTCCCACATCCCGATGTCCGAGAGAACCCCAAGGGGTATCGGACAATCCAGGTCGGGCCTCTGCCTCACTTGACGTCGTTGCTTCTGTACAACATCGTATAGAAAAGTAGATTAAAGTTAGCTATGTGCGGTGTCAAAAACGAGATGTGACTGCGGCCCTCCTCAACCCAGCGCCGGAAGCCATGCGTCGCCACCCGGCCGAACCCGTTGCCGATGGTTCAGCCGTGCTTCCAGAGTATCCGGACAATCGCCGCTGCGTATGCGGGTGTACGGGATCTGCATTGCAGGCTGCGTTGATGAGGAGATTGTCGTGCCGGGGTGGGTAAGACGGTGGGCGGGGCTCTTTTCGAAAGGGGACGCGATACATCGGATGGAACGTTTACTGAACACAAAAGATGCGGCCTGGATTCTGAATGTTTCCCAAATGACCATAAGAAGATGGACGGATTCCGGAAAGCTGAAATGCTACAGAGTGGGTGGAAAACAGGAGAGACGTTTTCGCATGGAGCATCTGCAGGAGTTCTTGCGCCCTGCGCAATACGATCGATGGAAATCCTTGGGAGCCGGGAGACACAAGGGGCTCATCGGTTCGCATATGGCGCATTTCTATACCGGGGAACAGGAAGCGTTTGATGTGTCCTTGCCTTATCTGCTCGAAGGGGTCGAGAGGGGTGAGCGGTTGCTTGCCGTCATGCCGCCTCGAAAGAGTGCTGAACTCCTCGCGGATATGGATCGGCGGGGCTATCCCGTTGCCGCCTGGCTCAAGACCGGCCAATTGAGGGTCAGTGCAGGCATGGAGTCGCTGGAGGGAATGGTGCGATACATAGCCGCTTTTGCCGCTGAAGCCGGAGGATTCAGAGTGGTCGGCGATATGATTTGGAGCGTTGAGAAGGGCTGGGATTTGACGACTCTCAGTTCCTTCGAAAACATACCTTCTACGCTGCCTCCTTCGGAAAACGGCGCCTTACTCTGCCAATACAGTCTACAGGACTTATCAGGATCATATATTATGATGGCTTCAGAGCACCACAGGCACATTATTTACAAGGGTAAAATGAGAAGCAGTCAATACTATGATAGCGCAGCACTATAGTGAACCGAGATGACTCAAATTATAGCAACAACTATTGAAGCATATACATATTCGATTGTTGATGTTAAAGCGATTGTACTAGTTGTTACAGTAGTGTTAACCAGTATAATGGAATGATAATCGGAAATATGGATCACATAACTAAATGTGAAGACTGGACCATTGTGTGTTTGTATAGTTTGAACATGCGAGCGTTCGTTCAAAGGGGATGACCATGGCTCGATTTAATTCAGCATTCCTGGAAACGAATGATCTGTTTCCTGGGATAGAATTGCAGCTTGTGTCCAGGGAAACGCTTCGTGTTCCGCAAGGACTGGGAGATGGGTACGGCGTTTTTCTGCTCTATCGGGGACACTGGTGAACCTTTTGCAGCCGGCAGTTGGCGGGCTTTCAGTCGACACTTAAGGAATTGGACGGCGAACGAATTCGGATTGTCGCCGGTTCCGTAGATCCTCTGGACAAGACGGAAGAATTTGTGGAGAAACTGGGACTTACCTTTCCCGTTGCCTATGGTATGAATATAGAAGACACCTGCAGGAAGACAGGTGTCTTCTATGAAAAGGACAAGAGATTTATTCAGCCCGCAGGCTTCCTGATCCGACCTGACAGGACCATAGAAGTGGCGGCTTATAGTACGGGGCCGATAGGCCGTTTTGCGCCACAGGATGTTCTAGACGTTGTGCGATTTTACAAAAGCGTGGTACAAAAGAACGCTCATTAAGATAATATGGGGTCTTATGAAGCCATCTAAGTATATTGGTCTAGAATATGGTATAGTTGTGTATATACATACTAAAACGGTAAGAATGCAGGATATGGCGTGCTGAATAGACCAGACACTAAGGATATGTCATGATAGGACAAATAGAATTTGGAAGGACGTTCATAGGTTTATATGTGGTTATGGTTATTACTGTCAGTGCATCGGTGGCAGGTCCGACTATAAGTATAGCTGATGATGTATATGCTAAACTACTCCATAGGCACGTCGAGAACGGAATGGTAGACTATGAAGCGTTGAAGAAGGATGAAGTTCTATTGGATCAATATCTTAAGATACTGGAAGAAACAGATATAGACAAACTATCATGGAATGACCAGTTTGCCTTCTACATTAACGCGTACAATGCCTGGACTATAAAGCTGATTTTGAGCGCCTATCCGGGAATCCAGTCGATTAAAGAGCTCGGAAGCCTCTTCAGAACGCCATGGAAAAGGAAGATCGCTCGAATCGGTGGGGGGATCATGAGTTTGGACACCATCGAACACGAAATCCTTCGTCCCCGTTTCAAAGACCCTCGCGTTCATTTTGCCGTGAATTGTGCATCCCGGAGCTGCCCGCCCCTCCGATGGGAACCCTACCGAGGGGACATCCTGGATCGGCAGCTCACCGAAATGACGGAGGCGTTTATTAATGATCCGCGTCACAACCGCCTTCAAAATAGCACGCTGTATGTGAGCAGTATCTTCAAGTGGTACTCCGAGGACTTTGACGAAGACATCGTCGGATTCTTCAGGAAGTACGCCCGTGGAGATCTGGAAGTAAGACTCAAGAAACAAGCGGGGGAAATCCAGATCCGGTATCTTGATTATGACTGGTCTCTCAATGGGACATAATGTGAAAAGGGAAGGAGAAGCATCATGGCAACGTATGAGTACGATATAGGAATCATCGGCGGAGGGGCGGCCGGTTTGACCGTGGCTTCGGGAGCCGCCCAGTTGGGCGCCAAGACGCTTCTGATCGAAAAAGAGCCTCATCTGGGGGGGGACTGCCTGCACTACGGATGCGTGCCCAGTAAGACGCTTATCCGAACGGCTCGAGCCTATCACACCTTGAAAAACACCCAGGTGTACGGACTTCCCCCGGTTGAGGCGCCGCCGGTGGAGTTTTCGAAGGTGAAAGAGAGAATCCAGTCGGTGATCGGCGCTATTCAAGAGCACGACTCGGAAGAACGATTCTGCCGTTTGGGCGCCCAAGTGGAATTCGGCGAGCCCACCTTTTTCGATGAGCACGGCGTCCACCTGAACGGTCGAAGCGTTTCCGCCAAGACCTGGGTTGTCGCCACAGGCTCCTCACCGGACAACCCGCGCATCGAAGGATTGGACAAAACCCCTCATATCACCAATAAAGACATTTTCTCTCTGGATCGCCTCCCGGAATCCCTGGTGATACTGGGTGCAGGACCCATTGCCGTCGAGATGGCCCAGGCCTTTTGCCGGCTCGGGACGAAGGTCCGGGTGATTCAACGAAGCGGACAGATTCTCACGAAAGAAGACCAGGATATGGCCGATGCGGTCATGCACGTTCTGGCCGCCGAAGGGGTGGCCTTTCACCTGAATGCTTCCGTTCTCGGGGTGAAAGACTTGGGGAGCGCGCGAGAAGTACGCTTCCAGGACAGGGAAGGAAACGTCACTTCCCTGAAGGCGGAACGGATCCTCGTGGCCATGGGACGTGATCCCAATGTGAAAGGACTGAATTTGGAAGAAATCGGCGTCGCATTGGACCGCAAAGGCATTCAGGTGGATGAGCGGATGAGAACCACCCGGAAGCACATCTACGCGGCCGGCGATGTAACCGGCAAGTTTCAATTTACCCATGCGGCGGGTTATGAAGGGGGTATTGTGGTCAGCAACGCGGTTTTCCATCTGCCGAGGAAGGCCGATTATACGTTTCTGCCCTGGTGCACCTACACAGACCCGGAACTCGCCAGTATCGGAATGAATGAAAAGAGAGCCGCGGAAGCCGGAATCGAATACAACGTGTTTACGGAAGAATTCAAGGATAACGACAGAAGTCTTGCGGAAGGGGAACGAGTAGGGAAGATCAAGTTGATTCTGGACAGGCATGAAAAACCCATCGGCGTCCAGATTCTCGGACCCCGAGCCGGGGAGTTGCTGAGCGAATGGGTTGCCGTCCTGAACGGGAAGGTGAAGCTTTCCACATTGGCCTCCGCTGTCCATACCTATCCGACCCTAGCGGAGATCAATAAAAGGGTGGCGGGCCGCTACCTTTCGCCCAAGATCTTTTCCGACAGGGTCCGAAAAGGGTTGAAGTTCTTCTTTCAATTAAAGGGAAGAGCCTGTGGGGAGTGAGATGGGAAGCCTGTTGTTCATATACGGATCCTTTCCGAAAGGATCCGCTGTCGCCCCTTGCTCCGAGGCGATGATAGTCGGTTTCCCCGCGGGTCAGAAAACGGGCTCAACAAGGTTCGGAACAGAAGAGGGGCCGGGATGAAGGATCAGCAGGATGCGCGGGAAGCTTTTGGACGGCCCGGAATCGAGCCGAGATGGACTTCGAGCAGCAAAGAGGCGGTGGGTACGGCCTATTCCAGATCGAGCCGCATCTGGTTTACCGTGTCTCATGGCATCGTGAACGAAATCTACTATCCCACCATCGACCATCCACAGACACGGGATCTGGAACTGCTGCTCACGGACGAAGAGACGTTCTTTCACGAAGAAAAGCGGGACTTGAAGGGTGACATTCGCTGCGTGGAAGGATCCGCTCTTGGATATTGCATTCGCGGTTCCGCTCCGGACGGCCTTTACCATATCCACAAGGACATCATTTGTGCCCCTGATGACGCGTGTATTTTGATCCACACCAGGATAGAGGCTTCCGAAGATCTTCTGAAGCGCCTAAAAGCCTATGTTCTGCTCGCCCCACATCTGGGCATCGGCGGTGCAGGCAACTCTGCAAGAAAGCATAAGGTTGGTGCAAGTGAATTGCTCGTCGCCTGGAAAGGCGATACCTTCCTGGCGCTCGGGGCGAGCCCCGATCTAACCCGCACTTCATGCGGGTTTGTGGGCCATAGCGACGGCTGGCAGGATTTGCGGGACAATTTCCGCATGGATTGGTCCTTCGATGAAGCGATGGACGGCAATATTGCGGTCATGGGAGAGGTCGACCTATCCAAAGGGGCGGAATTCACTCTCGCCGTCTCTTTCGGTGATGCCCTTCATGCGGCCGTAACTTGCCTGAAACAGGCGCTTTCCGTGCCGTTTTCGTCGCATAGCGCCCGGTTCGTCCAACAATGGCGGAGATCCGGTAAAGGAGTTCTACCCCTGGGCCGACATTCCACCGATGGAGGACGGCTGTACCACATCAGCCACGCCGTTCTCGTTTCTCATGAAGATAAAACCTATCCCGGCGCCTTTATCGCCTCTGCGAGCATCCCGTGGGGCGAAGCAAAGGGTGACGAAGATCTGGGTGGATACCATCTGGTGTGGACACGGGACATGGTCAATACGGTTTCGGCGCTGCTTGCCTGCGGAGACACAAGCACGCCGACCCGCGCCTTGGTCTATCTTGCGTGTTCCCAGCGTCCGGACGGGGGCTTTCCTCAGAATTTCTGGATAGATGGCGCTCCTTATTGGGGCGGCGTTCAATTGGATGAAGTCGCTTTTCCGGTGATTCTGGCATGGCGGCTCTGGAAGGCCAACGCCCTGGGCCTTTTCGACCCCTATGACATGGTGATGCGTGCTGCGTATTTCATGATCAAACAGGGTCCCGTCACTCAGCAGGAACGTTGGGAAGAAAACAGCGGCTATTCCCCTTCCACTCTCGCGTCCAACGTGGCGGCGCTCATTTGCGCCGCCGATTTCGCCCGGAATCGCGGCCGGAAAGACGCCGCTGTTTTTCTCGAGGAATACGCCGACTTCTTGGAATCTCATATCACCCGTTGGACGGTAACCAGCCAGGGTTCCCTTGTACCTGAGATCCCCAGACATTTCATCCGCATCTTGCCGACCGACATCAGCCACCCGAGTCCCCTTGAAGACCCGGATGCCGCTTTCGTGACCCTCGCCAATAGGCCCCCGGGTTCGCAGCATACGTTTCCTGCAAGGGAGATCGTGGATCCGGGTTTCCTTGAACTTGTAAGGTACGGCTTGTTGAAGCCGGGCGACTCCCTGGTGGAGGATTCCCTGCGTGTCGTCGATGCCGTGCTGAAGGTCGAGACTCCTGTGGGCCCGTGTTGGAGGCGTTACAGTCATGACGGCTATGGACAGTGTGCGGACGGGGGGCCCTACATGGGCCACGGAATAGGAAGGGCGTGGCCTCTATTGACCGGAGAGCGGGGCCATTACGAGTTTTCCGCGGGCCGGGATCCTCGCCCTTTTCTCAAAGCCCTCGAGGGCTTCGCCTCAGCCGGCGGAATGCTCCCGGAGCAGGTTTGGGACGAACCGGACAGAGGCCGCATGAAACGGGGTCGCCCCACGGGGTCGGCGATGCCCCTCTGCTGGGTCCATGCCGAATACATCAAATTGTTGCGCTCCATTCACGACGGACAGGTATTCGATTTCATCCCTATTGTGGCCGAACGCTACCACCATTCCCGAGGGAGAAAAGACATCGAAGTCTGGAAACCGGTACGCCAAGTGCGCTCCGTCCGCCCCGGCAACGTGCTCAGAATTCAGAATCCCCGGCCATTCGGGATCCGCTGGACGGAGGACGAATGGAAGACTGTTACGGATTCCGAATCGTTCCCCACCGGGCTGGGAATCGGATTTCTGGACATTCCCATACGGAGTGAACAGAAGGCCCCCATTCGGTTTACCTTTTTTTGGCCGGATAGCGGCGTTTGGGAAGGAAAGGACTATAGGGTAAATATCGATATAGTGTGAAGGAGTCGCTATGTAAGAAACAATTCATTGGGGTGTTTCATATAAGAAAGCTACAAATAAGGCATTACAGAAACCATTAAGCCATGGATTACATATATCAAAATCAGAGAGGATATTAAGCATGGAGTCATACTACAAGCCGGAAGATCTTCGTAAGTTTCAGGATATAGGCCTGCAAGCCTCTGAACTGGCGGAGAAGTTTTTTGACTATTACACTGCCGTGTTTGCGGAAGGAGCGCTTACGGAGCGGGAAAAAGCTCTGATCGGCCTTTCGGTCGCCCATGCCGTACAATGCCCCTACTGCATTGACGCCTTTACACAGGCATGTCTGGAGAAGGGCTCCAACCTGGAGGAAATGACGGAGGCGGTTCATGTCGTGACGGCCATCCGAGGAGGCGCCTCCCTCGTACACGGTGTGCAAATGCGGAATATCGCCGGGAAGTTTTCCATGTGAAGGGGGTCATGGTTCATGAAAGCAGCCGAGGGAATCCAACAAGACGAGCTTTATAAGAGGACATGGGACCCTTTCCGGCAGACCCTTTTCCGGCATGGCCTTCACCTGACTCGAGGAAAGACGACGATCCTTCAGGTTAATGTCGGGCTCTTGTGCAATCAGAAGTGCCGTCATTGCCACTTGGGTGCGGGGCCTGGATCGGTGGGAAGAGAAAATATGGACTCCCGGACGGCGCGCGCCGTTATCGCCTATGCGGAGCGAAGCGGCTTTGAGACCATTGATATCACGGGTGGGGCGCCTGAACTCAATCCGAATATCGACATGCTTATACAGGAACTCTCCCATCATACCCAACGGCTCATTTTCCGTTCGAACTTGAGTGCTTTGGAGGATGGAAGAAAGGATGACCTAATAGGCTTATTCCAGCAAAAACAGGTCGCTATTACGGCTTCTTTTCCCTCGTTGGACGAAGCTCAAGCGGACTCCCAGAGAGGGAACGGTGTTTTCCGGAAAAGCGTCGATACCCTTCGAAAGCTTAATAGGCTGGGTTACGGAGTTGCAGGAACGGGTTTGGAGCTGAATCTGGTTTCCAATCCCACGGGAGCTTTTATGCCAGGCTCTCAAGCCCAAGTGGAAAAACGATTTCGTGAGATTCTTTTCCAAAAGTGGGGCATTGTTTTCAGCACGCTATTCACATTCGCCAATGTTCCCTTAGGCCGATTTCGCAACTGGCTTCAGGAAAAGGGCAATCTTGAATCCTATATGGAACGCCTTACTACCCGTTTCAATCCCCGCGCCGTGGACGGGCTGATGTGCAGGACCCTGGTTTCCGTTTCATGGGATGGATATCTCTACGACTGCGATTTCAATTTGGCGAAAGAACTTTGCATGGGTGGGAGCAAGACACATGTATCTGAGATGGAAGGCCCCCCTGTACCAGGGAGCCCCATCGCCGTCGATGATCATTGTTATACGTGCACTGCCGGCGCAGGCTTTACCTGAGGAGGCGCCATACGGCCCTGAGGTCGGGGCGAAAGGAGGACGAGATTGAAGGCGCAAGTCAAAACAGCGTCCACAAGAGGCGGCAAGGGCGCGGCTGTCAAAGCGCTGGTTCTGGTAGTCTTTGTCGTGGCGGCCGTTTTTGTAATGAGATTCACGCCGGCTAAAGAGTATCTGACGGCCGAAGCGTTGAGCCGGCTTCTGGACAGCGCGGGCATGTGGGCCCCCGTCGCCTACATCGTGCTCTATGCCGTGGGAATCTGTTTGTTTCTTCCGGGTACGCTTCTCACCGGCTTAGGGGCGGCCATCTTCGGGGCATACTGGGGATTCGTCTATGTATGGATCGGAGCCATGCTCGGCGCCGGCGGGGCCTTTTTCATCGGGCGGACCCTGGGAAGGGAGTTCGCCGCTTCCGTCATCGGAGAGCGGTTGAAGAAGTACGATGACGCCATCGAACGAAACGGTTTCGCCACGGTGCTCTATCTCCGTCTGGTCTATTTTCCCTTTACTCCCATGAACTTCGGCATGGGGCTCACCAAGGTTCGATTCCGCGACTACTTTATGGGCACGGGCCTCGGAATCATGGTAGGGACCTTCATCTTCACCTTTTTCGTGGGAACGGTGAAAGAAGTATGGGTCTCGGGAAACTGGGGGGATCTTGTCTCGTTCAAGGTAGTGTTTTCCGTGGGCTTGTTCGTGTTCTCCCTGTTCATTCCGAAGATCATCCGGAGGATCAAAGGGGAAGCGGTTCGGGAGAAAGGAGGAGTATCGTGAAAAGGCTTCCGGGGTTTGTATGGACCTGGGCGCTGTGTTTTTTAATCGGATGCGGGGTTGCAGAAGGAGGTGAATCCATGGCCGTTCAAGAATCCATTCGTCTCGAGTCCCCGGGCATCGCCGGTGGGTTGACCATGGCGGAAGTGCTGAACACCCGGCGATCACGCCGGTCTTTTGCGGATGGAACCATCTCTTTGCGGGACGCGGGACAACTGCTGTGGGCCGCGCAGGGGGTCACTTCCGCCGCCGGCTTTCGCACCACGCCCTCCGCGGGAGCGCTGTACCCGCTGGAGGTGCTGCTGGTGGCCGGCGGGATCGAAACACTGCCTGCGGGGGTGTATCGTTACCGTCCCCACTCCCATGACCTGGTGGAAATCAAGAAGGGAGACGTCCGAAATCGGCTGGCCAGCGCCGCACTGGGGCAGTCGTGGATGCAAAAGGCCGCGGCGGCCGTCGTGATTGCCGCCGTTTATGAGCGGACCACCGGGAAATACGGGCAAAGAGGCATTCGCTACGTGCATATGGAAGCGGGGCACGCCGTGCAGAACGTTTACCTGGCTGCCGAATCCCTGGGGCTGGCGACGGTGGTGGTGGGCGCTTTCGACGATGACGCCGTGCACAACGTTTTGGGTCTCGGCTCCAAGGAAGTTCCTCTCGGCATCATGCCCGTAGGCATGCGGTAACGGGTGCTTCGAGGACGCGTCTTACCGGAGGCGCGGCCTGGAGCCCGATCCGCGTCACGAGCGCCGTGACTTGTCCCGGATCATTCCCGGAATTCGGCCAGGGTCTTTCCGGAGTTCCTCTGATACGCCAGTCGAACCTGCCGACCCACGTGGTTTTGCGTGCACAAATGGGAGAACCGGGAGGGTTCGGCCGGAGTGTTGGCCACGAATCGCTTTCCCTGGTCCGTTTTTCCGTACAGAATCGCGTACTCCGGTTCGTTGTTTCTGGAAAACACCACCGTATACGTCTCCACGACGCCCATGCCCGAAGGTTCGACATCGACGTCTACGGGTGTGTCTCCCACGGGGGAAAGGGCTTCGTCCTCCAGGTCGAAGCGGTCCGAGAAGACAGGGCCGGGAACAGCGCTGTAGACTCCTGCGGCCAGCTTGTGCATGAACCAGCCTAAAGCGGTTATCATGCCGTTGGTCCTGCGTCCCTGGGAAATTTCTTCGGCCAGAGCGGCTACGGCGTGGAGGCTGTAACTATTTCCCGGCCCGCCGAAGAACCCCAGTCCTCCCGTAAGGGTCAACGGACGGGGGTCTTCCGGCCCGATTCCCAGGACCCTTCGTCCCATGGTTACGGCGCAGGGAAAGCAACTGTACAGGTCGAAGCATTCCAGATCTTCCACCCGTAGTCCGGATCGCTCCAGGGCCTTGGAAACCGCTGAGTGGTAGGCGGGACTCCAGGTGAAATCGGATTTCTGGATCATGAAACGGCGCCGGTCCTCGGCGTATCCACCCCCCGTGAAGTACACGAACCGGTCGGTGGATCGCTTGAAGCGCCGGGCCGTTTCCTCGGACATGACGAGCACGGCGGCTCCCAAGTCCACCGAGAGGAGGGAAGTCATGAACTTGGTGTACGGGAATGCGATATACCGGTTTTGGGATGTGGGCGTGACGATTTCCTCCGTAGTACGAGGTGTCCGGGTCCAGGAAAACGGATTTTGTGCAGCCGTGCGGCTGAACTCCGCCCACATTCCGCCGACTCGGCGCAGATACGCGTTGAGGTCCTTCCCCGACTCCGCCCAGAAGGCCGTCTCGAACAAGGGAAAGCCATGGACGGGGAGCCACATTCCGTGGCGCTTCTCCAGGGGCGTGGAACCGACCATGTCGTCGGAAGGTTCCCCGTGATCCAGGGCGCTCATGAGCCGGGAGGGTTCCCCCCCGGAATGCGCATTACGGGGATAGTAGGTTTCGGCGCCGGCAACGAGCACACAGTCCAATTCCCCTCTCAGAATCATGCCGGCCGCTTTATGGATGAGGCACTGGGGGCTGTTTCCGCCGATCCGAGCCACCGTCTTCAGTCGGGGAGACGCTCCCAGCGCCCGGGACAACCGCGAAGCGGGATCCTGGTATTCCACGCTCATGGTCTTGGTGAGCAAGATTGCGTCCACGGACTGGAGGAGCCTTCCATCACCCGCCCGGTCCGCGGCGGCCAGGGAGGCTTCCCGCATCAGTCCCAGCGGATCCAGCAGGGAGTGGGACGGTTCCTTGTCCTGGGTGGCCTGACCCCAACCAGCGATAACCACTCTTCGAACCATGATATTCCTCTTGGCAGGCTGTTGAGAAACTCGGCCCGCCGTCACGCCTTCGGCATGACTTGCATCTCAACGTTTTGCACCGGTGCGTCCGAAATATTGTTTATTTACGGGCCTTCAGCATTCCGGCGGGCGCCGATGGGCCCACGGTCTGGCTTCTTCGAGCCGGGAACCCAGGCGAAACAAGCCGGCCTCATCGGCGAAGCGTCCGACGAACTGGACCCCGACGGGAAGCCCCTCGTCGTTCCAGTGAAGCGGAACCGACATAGCCGGTTGCCCCGTAACATTGCATACCAGTGTGAACGGCATAAAGGCGCCGGACCGGAAGAATCCCTTCAGCGGGTTCTCCGCCTCCGAATCGAATGCGCCTAAAGCCACCGGCGGTTCCGCGAGCGTCGGTGTCAACCACAGGTCGTAGTCCACAAAAAACCGACTTACCCCACGGGCGATCCTCTGGAGTCCATGAACGGCGGAAACGTATTCCGCGGCCGTAACTTCCAGCCCTTTTTGGTAGAGCACCCAATTGACGGGCTCCAGTTCGTCTTTACGGGGGGGCCGGCCCAGGATGCGGGCGAGATGCCCCAACATGGCTGCATGTCCCGCAAGATAGACGGTAAAAAATCCTCGGTTCAGCTGTTTGACGTCTATGGCGGGAGATGCCTCCTCCACGTTGTGCCCCAGATCCACGCACAGTTGGGCCGTTTCCCGCACCGCCCGGACGCAGTCGGGGTGCGCGGGGACGCCCGCGGCGCTCGTCCAAGTAAAGGCGATGCGCAAGGGTCCGGTAGGCGCCCGTACTTCTTCCAGGAAAGGTCGATTCGGCGGCGGGGCCCAATAGGGATCCCCGAGATCGGGTCCTGAAACCGCGTCCAGCAGGGCCGCGCTGTCCCGGACGGAGCGCGTCACCGCATGTTCGCAATGGAATCCCGCCCACAGATCTCCGAAGTCGGGACCCAGAGGCGTGCGGGCGCGGGTGGGTTTGAGTCCGAACAACCCGCAGCAGGAAGCCGGAATCCGGATGGAGCCTCCGGCATCGCTGGCGTGCGCCATGGGGACCATGCCCGCGGCGACGGACGCGGCGGAGCCTCCGCTGGAGCCTCCGGGGGTCCTTTCCGGATTCCAGGGATTTCGCGTGGGGCCGAAGAGAAAGGGTTCCGTGGTGGGAAGCGAACCGAATTCACTGGTGTTCGTCTTACCCAGAAGCACGAGGCCGGCCTGTCTGTATCTCCGCACGAGTTCACTGTCGTGGTCCGGGATATAACCGCGCAGGTATGAGGAGGCCCCGGTGCAGGGTAACCCTTTTACGGCGGTGAAGAGATCTTTCACCAAGAAAGGAACACCCCGGAAAGGTCCGTCAGGCAGTTCCCCCCGCGCCGTATCCAATGCCTCGTCGAAGGTCCTGAAAACCACGGCATGGATCCGTGGGTCCCGTTCCTCGATCCGATGAATGGCGGCCTGTACGAGTTCTACGGGATGAATCTCGTTCTTCCGAACCAACTCCGCCTGCGCCACGGCGTCCAAACGGACGAATTCTTCCCCTGTCATGACTTCAACTCCTTCGTGCGTTTGCTTCTGATTCCGGCTGGTTCCCCCTGAAACGCACAGGGTGGGAAAAGCCCGCACGGTCACGGACGGCGCCGGGATGGGGTGGATCGCGGCCGGTAGCGTTCCCATTCGCTGTAAACACACCCGCAGTAGGGCTGGCGATACAGGTTCATGGCTTTGCTCGATTCGACGCCTTCCCGCCATCCCACCCGGAAATCCCGGTACAGGAACGGGACGTTGCACGCCTTGCCCGCGACTTCTCCGGTTTCGCGGATGAGTTCATGCTTCTGAAACGTGCTGTAAAGCAGGGTCGTGGTAAAAGCATCGAAGCCGTTTTCGGCGGCCGTGCGTGCGGCCTCGTCCAGTCGAAGCCTGTAGCAGGTTGCGCAGCGGTCCTGCTCTCGAAATACCACGTGACGCAAAAAGCCTTCCAGGCCGTATTCATCGCGATACAGCACCGGGACGCGGGTGATTTTTTCCAGACGGTGGACGGATTCCAGGCGCTGGACGTATTCCCGGTAAGGGTGGATGTTGGGGTTGTAGAAAAAACAAACCACCTCGCTTCCTTCCGACTCGAGCTGTCGCAAAGGGTAAACGGTGCATGGAGCGCAACAGATATGCAGCAGGATTCGCGACATGAACCGTTTCCTCTGTCGCCGGTTAGGGATCGCTTAGACCAATGCTTACCTGTCCGGCCTTTGGAACACCTGAAGGTCGGCCCGGCCCGCATATTCATCGCCGGTATGCAAGTCCGTCTTTCCACAGGAAAACGGAATCGGGACCCAACGTAGACTCCAGTCTACCCCTTGTAGAAACACCCTTTCAAGCCCGTCGGCGCTCAAAGTAACCGTTTTGGGCGGATGCACAGGTGTCTGCCGGGGATCGAACGAATGCGTACGGGGATGTTCGGGAGTGCAATCGAGGGGTTGGTCGGTTTGCCTCAGCCGCACCGGTCCGCCCGATAGAGGAATCGTGCCGGAGCATTCACGCGGAGTCTTTTGGCGTCGGTCTCGATTCCGGGGCGCATCCTGTCCGCTTCGGGTTCTTTCCCCATGGAAACCGGGGTTCAATAACTTGACAGAGTATTGGTGAACCTTTTAAGTTTTGCCGCATGCGAACCGTATCGGGCGGGCGGCGAGCCGCCACCCGGCTTCCGTGCGATCCAGAAGAACCCATGTCCCACAGCGACTGGGAAGAAGGAGTGTCAAACGTGATCGAAGCCAAATCACTGACCATGTACTACGGAGCCACCATGGCTGTGGAGAATGTGAGCTTCCGAGTGGAGCCGGGGGAGATCCTGGGCTTGTTGGGCCCGAACGGCGCCGGAAAGACCACGATTATGAACATGCTGACCACGCAGATTATCCCTACATCGGGCACCGCAGTGGTGAACGGCTTCGATGTGCTGGAGGAGCCGCTTCGGGTGAGAGCCTCCACGGGGTACCTTCCGGAAACCGTTCCCGTCTACGTGGATATGGAGGTGGCGGAGTATCTCCGGTTCGTCGGTAAGGCAAGGGGCTTAGGGAAGGCCCGTTTGGAGGAGCGACTGGAGTGGGTGGTGGAAATGTGTCGGATCCGGCCCGTGTTACGCCGCCTGATTGCTCATCTTTCCAAGGGGTACCGGCAACGGGTGGCTCTGGCTCAAGCCCTGATCCATGACCCTCAGGTCCTGGTGCTGGACGAGCCCACCTCGGGGCTGGATCCGCTTCAGATCATCGAAATCCGGCGCTTGATCCAGGAATTGTCCGGCAGCAAAACCATTATCGTGAGCACGCATATTCTGCAGGAGGTGGAGGCCGTCAGCCATCGCATCGTGATTCTGAACGAGGGCCGGATCATTGCCGACGGCACCCGAACGGAGCTTCAATCGGCGGTCATGCCCCTGCCCACACGGGTGATTTCGCTGGAAGGGGATCCGTTGGAAATAGAACGAGTGCTGAAGGAAATACCGAACGTCCGGCGCGTGGAACCCATGGTGCGGACTTCGGAGACAGGCCCCGCTGCCTTTCGCATTACCATGGAGCCCGGCGGCGAGGTCTGGAAACACCTGGCCCGGTCCATCCTGGATCACCGCTGGTTGATCCGGGATTCATGGATGGAAACCCCTACGTTGGAAGACGCATTTATCCACCTGACCCGCTCCTCCTCGGGAGGGAATCGGTAAGGCGGGATGCGCACGGAGGCGTTTCCCAAGAGAGCAGTTCAAGTTCAACGTGCTATGGAGAATCGGTTCATGGGATCCTGGGTGACCATTTTTGGGAGAGAGTTTAAGGCCTACTTCAACTCACCGATTGCGTATGTGTACATGATCGTGTTTCTGCTCATGACGGCCGGTCTGTTCATGTCCACATTCTTCCTGGCGGGCGTCGCCGGCATGCGCGGGTACTTCGCCGTCCTGCCGTTGTTCCTGACCATATTCATTCCGTGCCTGACGATGCGGTTGTGGGCCGAGGAACGTAAGCTCGGGACCATCAGCCTGCTGTTGAGTTTTCCGGTTCGAAGCGGCGCCCTGGTGTGGGGCAAGTTTGCAGGGGCTCTGGTCTTCTTTCTGATGACACTCGCCTGTACTCTCACGGTGCCCGTGGTGATCGCCTTGGCGGGGAATCCGGATTGGGGATCCATCCTTGCCGGTTATCTGGGCGCCGTTTTGGTGGGCGGCTTGTTCCTTTCCGTGGGCATGTTTATTTCCGCACTGGTGAAAGACCAGATCGTGGCGTTCATTCTGAGTATTCTGGTGTGTTTCGCCATGGCCATGCTGGGACTGGATTTTGTGGCCGCGTTTCTGGACGGATGGGTCGGCGGTCTCGGCCAGGTTCTTCAGAAATCGTTGGGCGTAACCCGTCACACGGCCGCCTTCGAGCGGGGAGTCATCGACTTGGGGGGTGTGCTGTTTTTTCTTTCCTTCAGCGCCGTCCTGCTGGTGCTGAACGCCTTTACCCTGGACACCCGGATCAAGCTGAGGTCCACGAGCCGTTTCTATGTTGCCGTGGTGCTTCTGGTGGGTGTCGGTATCCTGCTGAACCTCGTGCTCAGCGATGTCCGCCTGGGGCGCATCGATTTGACCGAGGGGAGGCTGTACACCGTTTCTCCGGCCACGGAACGGATCCTCGCCCGACTCCAGACACCTGTGGAAGTGAACTACTATGTTACCGAGAAGGAGAAGATGCCCTCTGTTTTGAAGAATTTGAGGCAGGATGTGGAAGACAAGCTTTCCGACTTGGGCCGATTATCACCGAACTTCCGGTATCGCATCCACAATCCCCTGGCGGATGAATCCAAACTGGACGAACTGGAGCAGAAAGGCATTGCGCCGTTTCAGGCCCGCACCATCGAACAGGATTCCTTCGGTATACAGCGGGTGTATTCCGCCATAAGCATCACTTATCTGGACAGGAAGACAGAGGTGCTGCCCCAAGTGGTGCCCCAGAACCTGGGAACCCTGGAATACGATCTCGTGTCCAAAATATACCGAATGACATTGGAGCAATCGCCCCGCATCAGCATGCTGGCGCCCATGGAAACAGAGGATCCGCGGTATTCGGACCCCCGGATGCGTCAATTACTGATGCAGTTGGGGCAAACACCTCCGCAAATGCAGGATCCTTATCGCGGAATCATGCAGGCGCTTCGGATGGAAGGCTATCAGGTCAACCGGATATCTCTGTCGGAAAACGAACCCCTGGTGAGAGACACGGCGACGCTCATCGTCATCGAGCCCAAGGAACTCAACGATAGGCAGCTCTTCGAAGTCCAACGGTTTTTGGCGCAAGGGGGAAACGTCATTGTCTCGGCCCAGTCGCATGAATATACGTATGCACCCGTCGGGGGGGCGGGTATTTCGGTGACGCCCGTCCCCACTCCGGGTTCGGTCAACAGGCTCATCGAGCCGTACGGCGTGCGCGTGAACCCCGGGATTCTCATGGATGAACAGATGGAGATATTGAACGTCCAGGTACCCCGACGTATCGGGGGAGTCTTCAATGCCATGGTATCCACCCCCGTGAAGCTCCCCATCCAGCTGCGTCTGGGAGATCGGGACCTGAACCGTACGGACCCCATGACAAACCGTATCGGCGCCCTGTTGTATCTGTGGGGAAGTTCTCTTGTAGTGGATCGGGATGTCTTCGAAAAGCTGGGGCTCCGGTGGGACGTCCTGGCCGAATCGAGTCCTTTGTCCTGGACCATCGAGGGCAGGGATGAGGCGCTGGGTCCCGAGGATTTGCTCCCCCCGGCCACGGCGGATCGGGGTCCGAAAGTCCTGGCTGTGAAACTGGAAGGCCGGTTTCCGGACCTGCATGCGGGAAAACCGGCGCCCCCCTGGCCGGGGGAAGAGTCCTCTCCTGATTCCGGGGCGCCGCCTCAAGGCGAAACGGAAACCGCGGCGCCCGTGGACGGGGAACCCGGCCGCCTGGTGATCGTGGGATGCTCCAAGATGTTTTCCGACAGCGTCATCGGCGCCATGGACAACCGTCTCTTTTTCCAGAATCTCGTAGACGGCGTTACGCTCAGCGAAGACTTGATCGGGATTCGGACCAAAGGTCAAACGATTCGCCTCCTCGAAGATCTGACGGCCGGCCGGAAGCTGGCATACCGCTTTCTTGCGGTGGCTTTGGTTCCCTTGCTCCTGGCGGGCGCGGGAGTCGGGAGGTTCGTAATCCGCAGGCGGCGGCGGGAACGGTACGAACGTAACCTGGCCGCATCGATTCGGGAGACCCCATGAAGACGCTTCCATTATCCGTGTTGGCCGGCGTTCTCGTGCTGTTAGCCGTAATCTACGTGGCCCAGCAGAACGCCCTTCGCATTACCACTCTTGAAACGGGAACCGTTTCCCTCCTGCCGGATTTGGACCCGGAGCAGGTTCTTGAAGTGCGGCTGAGTCGGACCGAGGGTGAAAGGTCGCTGGTGTTGAGGAAAGTCGGCGGGTCGTGGATCTTCCCCAACCATTACGGGGTCCCTGCAGATCGGACGCGCGTGGAAGCGTTTCTGAAAGGCCTGGTTTCTCTTCAGGGGGAACTTCGTGCTTCCGAGGAGGAGTTGCTCCCGGTGTTTCATCTGCGGGAAGATCAGGCATGGGCTCTGGAACTCGTCGGGGAGGGCGGTCGGGTCCTGGAGCGCCTGCTGTTGGGAAAGCGCGGGCCTGAGGCATACGGTGTTTTTGTTCGGGGACGGGAGTCTTCCCGGGTGCATCTGGCGGACAACAATCTTTTGGCCCAGTTTGGAATACACGGCGACGAGGGGGAACTACCCGAGGATCCCTTGTGGGTCGATACGGCCCTGTTGGACTTCCCCCGGGATCGCTGGAGACGGGTGGAGTTCTTCTGGAGGGAGCGCTCCATCGCCTTCGAAAATCTGAAGGACGCGACGGGCGGGCTCGATGACCGCGATGCATCCGCCGCCACAGGCCGGGAAGCGGGGTGGAAACAGACGTTCCCGGATTCCCCCGTGATGGATGAGGGTCGTATTCCCGCTCTGCTGGACACGCTGGCCCGAATGCGGGCGGTCAAGGTGGCGCCGTATGATCCGGAGGAATCGTCGGTGGACCCACGGGAGGTGTTCCGGGTTCATATCCTATTGGATGACGACACTTCCGTGCAACTCCAGGGATTCCGTGAAGAGTTGGACGGAGCGGTACAAGTAAGGCGGGATTCCGCCGGATATGCGTACCACATTTCCGGGCCGGTCTGGGATCCGCTGTTCGAACCGTTCGAGACGTTGTCTTCGAAGCAGGGTATGTGACCGGGTCTATGCCGGAAGGAGGGTGGCGCATGACTGGAATGATCGCGACCATGGAAGAGGCCGTGGCCCGGTATGTATGGGACGGCATGAGCATCGCGCTGGGTTGCTCCCTAGAAGGGTTCATTCCCTTTGCTTTCGGACACGAGGTGATGCGACAGGAGCGCAAGGACCTGACGTTGATCGGACCCATATCGGACATGCTTTTCGATCAGATGATCGGAGGCGGATGTGTCGGAAAAGTCATCGCGGCGTGGGTCGGGAACGTCAGTACGGGCGTGGGATACCATTTTCGACGGGCGGTGGAACAGGGCGTTCCCCGGCCTTTGGAGGTGGAGAACCATTCCAACTTCAGCCTGGCTCTGGCCCTGCACGCGGGAGCCATGGGGGTCCCGTTCGCGATCACCCGGAGCCTCCCGGGTTCCGACATCCTGCGGGACGAGGGTCGCTTTCGACGAGTCACCTGTCCCTTTACCGGAGAATCCCTGCCGGCCGTGGCGGCGTTGAAACCGGATCTTACGGTCCTGCATGCGCAGAGAGCGGACCGGTACGGTAATGTTCAGTTATGGGGCTGTTCGGGAGTGGCCGGAGACGCGGCGCGGGCCGCTCAATACGTGGTTGTGGTGGTGGAGGAACTCGTGGAGACGGAGGTGATTCGTACCGATCCGAACCGCACCTTTCTTCCCGGGTTTCTCGTGAACGGCCTGGTGGTGGAGCCGCAGGGGGCTCATCCGTCCCCTGTTCAAGGGTACTACGGTAGACATGACCGGTGTTACGTGGAGTATGCCGGGGAGACCAGGGAGCCCGAGGGTGGAAGGGACTGGCTCCGGCGGTATGTGTACGATGTGTCCTCCCGCGCCGAATATCTCAAACGCTTTCCGTCCGACGAACTGGAATCCCTGAGAGTGAAACACAGCAGGCCGACGGGTTCCGTGGAATTCGGTTTCTAAGCGTAGGGGATCCATGGATGTCGATGCGGTTTTTCAGCGAGAAGTGGAAGAACAGGGTCGAACAGTTGCCGGAATGACAGGGCGACGGCTTCTCATGAAACCGGTTCTCGGGCGGTTTCATGGTGGATGAATTCGCTGGTTTCCTATAGGACGGTGAGTGGCCGGCGGAAACCTTGTAGGCCGAGGATATGTCCTTTTTTATCCGCCGGGTATTTCTCAAATGAGCCTTCCATGAATCTTGCACGCGTGTGATCCGTTTCTTTTTTTTTGACGTGACCGGATCGTAAAGCCGTAATACATCCGACGGATCCGACGAGCCCGAATTCGGGGTCTGCCGGTTGCCCTCGTTCGCCCGTATATGATACCTCTTAACATACGAATGAACAGGTCATCCTGGAAAAACGACGTGACGTGGGAGGAGAATGTGCTTAAGGAGCCGAGACGAGTGGTGATTGAAGGGGTTGAACCTGAAATTGACGGAGGCCGCTTCCCAATCAAACGTGTAATCGGTGACAAAGTCGCCGTGAAGGCCGATGTGTTCGCCGATGGCCACGAAGAAATCACCGCATTTCTACTCCATCGATTTGAACAGAATGAGAATTGGAGCAGGGTTCCCATGGAGCCGCTCGGAAACGACAGATGGGGGGCCGCGTTTGAAGTGCATCGTTTCGGATTTCATTACTATACGATTACCGCATGGGTGGACCATTTCCGAACGTGGCAACGGAGTCTGGCGAAGAAGTATGAATTCGGGCAAGACATAGGCGCCGAGTTGCTGCTGGGCTTGGATCTCATCCGGACGGCGCTGATCCATGCGCCTCCTTCGGTTGCCGAGCGCCTGCGGTTCTTTGGGGAGTCCCTGGATCGTGAGAAGACCGATAGTGAGCAGGCTTACAGTATCACCCAAAGCACGGAACTTGCGGCGCTGGTGGATGCTTGTTCTCTCCCGCGTCGGGAAACCTGCTTTGAGAAAGAACTGAAGGTGTGGGTGGACCGGAAACAGGCGGAGTTCAGTGCCTGGTACGAATTTTTCCCCCGTTCATGCGGATCGGATTCCAAGGTGCACGGTACGTTTGCCGATTGTGTGGCTCTTCTGTCCGATATTGCGCATATGGGGTTCAATGTAGTGTATTTGCCGCCGATCCATCCCGTGGGGAGGACGAACCGGAAGGGGAAAAACAACGTTCCACAGGGAAGCGCCGATGATCCGGGAAGCCCCTGGGCCATCGGATCGTCTCTGGGAGGACACACTTCCGTGAATCCTCAGCTCGGTACGCTCGATGATTTCATGGAATTCGTTCGGAAGGCCAATGAACTTGGATTGGAAGTCGCCCTGGATCTTGCGTTCCAGTGTTCCCTGGATCATCCGTATGTCCGGGAGCATCCCGAATGGTTTCGCTGGAGACCGGATGGAAGTATCCAGTTTGCTGAAAACCCTCCGAAGAAATACGAAGATGTGGTTCCCTTGCACTTTGACACGGAGAATTGGCAAGAACTTTGGGATGAATTGAAACGAGTGGTGTTGTTTTGGGTGGAGAAGGGGGTTCGGATATTCCGAGTGGACAACCCGCACACCAAGCCCTTTTCCTTTTGGGAGTGGCTCATTGCGGAAGTCAAAACGTCCTATCCGGATGTCTTGTTCCTGTCCGAGGCGTTCACACGTCCGAAAGTCATGTATCGGCTGGCGAAACTGGGGTTCACCCAGTCCTACACGTATTTCACGTGGCGCAATACCCGGCATGAACTCACGGAATATGTGACCGAACTCACGGCTACCTCGGCCAAAGAGGTATTCCGCCCCAACTTTTGGCCCAATACCCCGGACATACTTCCCGAATTTCTCCAGTACGGAGGCAGACCCGCCTTCATCATACGGCTCGTTTTAGCGGCCACGCTGTCATCCAATTACGGGATCTACGGTCCCGCCTTCGAGTTGTGCGTATCGGAAGCCATTTCAGGCAAAGAAGAGTACATGGATTCGGAGAAGTACCAAATCACGCATTGGGATCGGGAGCAGCCAGGAAATCTCCGGGATCTCATCCGAAGAATGAACCGCATTCGTAAGGTGAACCCGGCGCTGCACAAGACGTCGAATGTACGCTTCTACGATGTGGAAAACGAGTATCTGCTTTTCTACGGAAAGATAACCGAGGACGCCTCGAACATCCTGTTGATGGTGGTCAACCTGGATCCCTTCAGGACGCAGGCGGGCGTTATCCATGTTCCCCTGGCTGAGTTGGGGATCACCGAAAGACAGCCTTATTTGGTCCACGATCTCCTTGGGGATGAGAAATACATATGGCAAGGCTCTGGGAATTATGTGGAACTCGACCCCAACGTCATGCCGGCGAAAATCTTTTCGGTCCGGAGACGCATGCGCCGGGAAGCGGATTTTGACTACTTCCTGTAAGGAGAACGAGGATGCCTATGAACCCCGGTTATTTCGGAGACGACCCCTTGTGGTACAAGGATGCCGTCATTTACGAGGTTCCGGTCAAGTCTTTCTGTGACAGTAACGATGACGGCATAGGAGATTTCCGTGGCCTCACGTCGAAACTGGACTACCTGAAAGAACTGGGAATCACGGCGATCTGGTTGCTTCCTTTCTATCCATCCCCCTTGAAGGACGACGGATACGATATCGCCGATTATACCAATGTCCATCCGGATTACGGAACCTTGAAAGACTTCAAGGACTTCCTCAAGGCGGCCCATAACCGGGGGCTGCGCGTAATCACGGAACTCGTCTTGAATCATACCTCGGATCAACACGCATGGTTCCAAAAAGCCCGGCGGGCCAAACCGGGTTCGACGGCCAGGGAGTACTATGTGTGGAGCGCAACGCCCGAAAAATACCAGCAGGCGCGGATCATCTTCAAGGATTTCGAAACGTCCAACTGGACCTGGGATCCCGTGGCCAAGTCGTATTTCTGGCATCGTTTCTACTCGCATCAACCGGATCTCAATTACGAGAATCCGAGAGTACACAAGGCCGTTCTGAAAGTGCTGGATTTCTGGTTGGGTATGGGAGTGGATGGAATGCGTCTGGATGCCGTGCCGTACCTGTATCAGCGAGAAGGCACCAACTGTGAGAACCTGCCCGAAACGCACAGGTTCCTGAAGAAATTGCGGGCTCATGTGGATCAACGCTACAAGGATCGGATGCTCCTGGCGGAGGCGAACCAATGGCCCGAAGATTCGGTTCCTTACTTCGGCGATGGGGACGAATGTCATATGGCTTTCCACTTTCCGATTATGCCGCGGATCTTCATGGCGCTCTGGATGGAAGACCGGTTTCCCATCATCGATATTCTGGATCAGACTCCGATCATTCCGGATAGCTCCCAGTGGGCGCTTTTCCTAAGGAATCACGACGAGCTGACTCTGGAGATGGTCAGTGATGAGGAACGGGATTACATGTACCGTATATATGCCCGTGATCCAAGAGCCATAGTGAACCTGGGGATACGTCGCCGCCTGTCTCCATTAATGGGCAACAACAGGAGAAAGATAGAGCTTTTGAATATATTACTGTTCTCGCTACCGGGTACGCCAATCATCTACTATGGAGATGAGATCGGTATGGGCGATAACTACTATTTGGGTGATAGAAATGGTGTCCGAACACCCATGCAATGGTCCCCGGATAGAAATGGGGGTTTTTCCAAGGCAAATCCGCAGCAGTTGTATCTGCCCGTGATTATCGATCCCGAATACCATTATGAAGCGGTGAACGTAGAGAACCAGGATCGGAATCTTTCCTCCCTCCTCTGGTGGACCCGAAGAGTGATGGCTGTCCGCAATCGGGTAAAGGCTTTTGGAAGAGGCGCTATCGAGTTTCTGCTGCCTAATAACCCAAAGATTTTGGCATTTCTGCGCAAGTACGAGGAGGATGTGGTTCTGGTTGTCGCCAATCTGTCTCGATTTTCCCAGTCGGTGGAACTGGACCTGTCGCGATTCGCGGGCGCCGTCCCGGTAGAGATTTTCAGCGGAAATGAATTTCCTCCCATCCGAGAGAGCCCTTATCCGTTGACCGTGGGTTTCAACGGGTACTACTGGCTGAGGTTGAAATCCGTGGAAGAGCGCATTGCAGTTCCTGACCAGGAAACGCTTCCCCGGCTGGAAATGGGTCCTCGCTGGGAGGATCTGATGGAGGGTGAGTCAAAACGGATGTTGGAGGAGCGAATTCTTCCCCGGTATCTGGGGGGCAGCCGGTGGTTCGGCGCCAAGGCCAGGACCATTCGGGGGATCCGCGTGTTCGAAAACATTCCGGTTTCGGGCCCGGATGATGCCATGCTCGTACATTTGCTGCTGTTGGAAGTGTCTTACAGGGACGGCACCCCTGAAATCTATTCCTTGCCGGTATCCTTCGCGATACGCGAAGACGCCGTCAGGCTTCAGACCGAATCCCCCAGGGCCGTCATCTGCAGGTTGCTCATCGGCGCTGAGGAGGGAATCCTGTATGACGGCATTTACGACAGCCGCTTCAGAGAACTCATTTTATGTCTCATGTCGAGAAGGCGAAAACTCAAAGGAAAGCTGGGCGAGTTACATGCCTATACCGGTCGTGAATTCCGATCCCTGCTGGGAGACAAAAAACTTCCCCTTGGCTCGACACTTCTCAAAGCGGAGCAGAGCAACAGCTCGTTTCATTATGAAAACACGTTTATTTTCAAGCTATACCGAAGGCTGGAGGAAGGTATTAACCCGGATGCCGAAATCACCCGATTCCTGAGTGAACGCGAGGACCGGGCGAGAGTGGCCTCTTTTGCGGGGGCGTGGGAGTATCGGAGAGAGGGGAAGCCGGCCGTTACCCTGGGGCTGCTCCAGAAGTACGTGCAAAACCAGGGCGATGCCTGGACGTTGACCCTGGAATCCGCGGAACGCACCTTCGAGCACATTCTGGCTCAACGGGAAGAAACTCCCGTTCCGAGGTGTTCGAATACGGTTCTGCAATCCGCAGAGCTGGAAGTACCCCCCGTTCTCAGAGAAGATATCGGCGAATTCTTCCTCGAAATGATGCGATTGCTGGGACGAAGGACCGGAGAACTGCACCTGGCGATTTCCTCGGAGACGGCGGATCCGGCGTTTTCTCCCGAAGGTTTTTCCAGGCTGTACCAACGTTCCGTGTACCAATCCATGCGGGGACTGGTCCGGAAGACATTCCGGAGTCTGGAACGCAATGCGCCTGGATTGCCCGAGCACGTGCAATCCCAAGCCGTGTCCATCCTGAAGGAAGAAGACCGCATCCTGCGGCGGATGGAACGAATCACCCAGACGGAAATCGGGTCCATGAAGATCCGGATTCACGGTGATTACCACCTGGGACAGGTTCTCTTTACGGGAAAGGACTTTGTAATCATCGACTTCGAAGGGGAGCCGGCCCGCTCCCTGGGGGAGCGAAGGCTCAAGCGATCCCCCATGCGGGATGTAGCCGGCATGCTCCGATCCATCCATTATGCTTCGTACAGCGCCTTTCTAAACCACCGCGCCTTGAGCCCGGAACACGGCGGCAGGATCGAGGACTGGGTGAAGCCGTTCTGCATGGTCGTAAGCGGCGCGTTCCTGAGTTCCTATCTGGAGTGCACGCGGGACGCCCCGTTCGTTCCCGAGACACGTGAGGAATTGGAGGTTCTGCTGAATGCCTTCCTGCTCGAGAAGGCTATTTATGAGTTGGACTACGAACTCAACCATCGACCGGACTGGGTAGTGATCCCCATGTATGGGATCCTGGAGATTCTGGGAGAGTCCGAATAACTTATCAGAGGTTGGGAGGAGTGAAGCATTGAGTGAACCGACCTGTCGTATGCTGTATGGTGTAACTCGTTTCACCGAGTTGGATATCTATCTGTTCAAAGAAGGCCAGCATTTCGGATTGTACGACAAGCTGGGCGCCCACCCCATGACGGTGGAAGGGGACGAAGGAACCTACTTCGCCGTATGGGCCCCCAATGCGCGATACGTTTCCGTTATAGGGGATTTCAACGACTGGAACCGGGGAGCCCATATCCTGAAGCCCAGGGAGGATGAGTGCGGAATATGGGAGGGATTCGTTTCTCATGTCCATCCCGGGGCGCTCTACAAGTATTACATCGAATCTCAGTACAACGGCTTCAGGGTGGAAAAAGGAGACCCCTTCGGGTTTTGCTGGGAGTCGGCTCCCAACACGGCCACCGTGGTGTGGAAACTGGAATACGCCTGGTCCGACGGGGATTGGATGAGTCGCCGGCGGCGAAAGAACGCACTGGCGGCCCCCTTCGCCGTATACGAAGTGCACCTGGGTTCCTGGCGGAAGCCGGAGGACAAGACCTCCGAATACTTCAACTATCGTGAAACGGCCCACCAGTTGGCCGAATATGCGGCGGATATGGGGTTCACCCATGTGGAACTGCTCCCCGTCATGGAACATCCCTTTTACGGATCCTGGGGCTACCAGACTCTGGGGTATTTTGCGCCCACCAGTCGATACGGATCCCCGCAGGATTTCATGTACCTGGTGGACCATCTTCACCAACAAGGCATCGGGGTCCTGCTGGATTGGGTTCCCTCTCATTTCCCCGGCGACGAACACGGACTGGTGTATTTCGACGGAACCCAGCTGTTCGAGCACGCGGACCCGCGGAAGGGCTATCAACCGGAGTGGACCAGTTACATCTTCAATCACGGACGGAACGAAGTCCGGTCCTTTCTCATCAGCAGCGCCGTGTTCTGGCTCGAAAAGTACCATGCGGACGGTCTCCGTGTGGATGCGGTGGCTTCCATGCTCTATCTGGATTATGCCCGGAAGGACGGTGAATGGATTCCCAACCGGTATGGCGGCAAGGAGAATTTAGAAGCCATCGACTTCCTGCGGAGACTCAACGAGGTCGTTTACGAACGTTTTCCGGACGTCCAGACCATTGCCGAAGAATCCACGGCATGGCCCTTGGTGACTCGACCAACCCATGTAGGCGGATTGGGGTTCGGCATGAAATGGAATATGGGATGGATGCACGATACGCTCGATTACTTTTCCAAAGATCCCGTGTTTCGAAAATACAATCACAATCAACTTACGTTCAGCATCATGTACGCCTTTTCGGAAAACTTTCTCCTGCCTTTTTCCCACGACGAAGTAGTATATGGAAAACGTTCTTTGTTGGGCAGGATGCCGGGGGACGATTGGCGGAAGTTTGCGAACCTTCGGCTGCTTTTGGGTTACCTGTACATGCATCCCGGCAAGAAGCTTTTGTTCATGGGGGGGGAGTTCGGGCAGCGGCGCGAATGGGTTCATGAAGAAAGCCTGGAATGGCAGGTACTCCAATATCCCATTCACCAAGGAGTTCAAAAATGGGTCCGGAGTCTAAACCACTATTATCGCAGTGAACCGGCGTTGCATTCGACGGATTTCCATTCCTCCGGGTTTGAATGGGTGGATTGCAGTGACTGGGAGAACAGCATCCTCGCGTTCCTTCGCCGTGATCAGTCCGGAGAGAATCCGATACTTGTGGTGTGCAATTTCACGCCGGTTCCCAGATACAATTACCGGGTAGGAGTCCCCGCCGACGGCTATTGGAGGGAAGTATTGAACAGCGATGCCGAAGAATTCGGGGGAAGCGGCCACGGAAACCTGGGAGGACTGGAAGCGACCCCGGTTTCCTTCCACGGGAGGTACCACTCACTTCCGCTGACCCTCCCTCCCCTGGGCATGGTGGTCTTCAAAAACGAACCGCTGTGGATGGATCCGTGAAATCCATTGGAGGAAGGGATTGAAGCTGAACGAAGAAGAGACCTCGTTTCTTCAGGAATGATCCAGGGTCTCCTCCAATACCTGGAGAGCGTGGAGTACATCCGCGCCCAGATGGATTCGTATCACCCGCCGTCCACGCGCCTTTAAGGCCTCCATATCGCCCAGGGCCTGGGCCGTCTCCAGGGCGTGGAAGGTCAGCGTGGAAGTCTCTGACCCGGGATCGTCGGGGATGGGTGCGTCCTCACGAGGATCCGCGGTAAGCAGGACAAACAGGCCCTTTCCCGCGTCCCCCTTGTGCAATTGACCGGTGGAGTGCAGAAAGCGCGGCCCATAGCCCGCGGTGGTTGCGGTGCGGGTCCGCCTTCGGATCGCGGTTCTCAGGCGGAGTAAGGAAGCGTCCGTTGCCGGAGAGGGGTTCAGGTATGCCTGAAACGCCACGTAATCCCCCGGATTCGCCTGAGCGAGAAAGCTGTTGAGAATACCGGCGAGATCGGTTCCCGGCTCCGGCGCCCAAACCCGAAGGTCCCCACGTCGGAAAGAATGTTCCGGCTCCGCGCTTCCTCCTTCCTGCTGAAAAGCGGCCAACATGTTCCGGGCCATGATCTTGGCTGCTTCCACGTCAGGCTGATCGAATGGGTTGACGCCCAGGCAGGCCCCGGCTACCGCCGTAGCCATCTCCCATAAAAAGAACTGTCCCCCCAACGCGTGTATATCGTTCATGCGGACGGTCAGAACGGGGTGCCCCGCGTTTTCCAGCTTCCGCAACCCTGCATCCCGAATCTCGTCCCCTTCCAGACGCAGGTGAACGAACAACCTGTCGTCGCCGTATTCCTCCGGAGAACCCAACGGTTCCCCCACCACGGGCAGGATCCCCGTCCCTTGCTTGCCGGTGCTCTCGGCGATAAGCTGTTCCAACCAGTCGCAGAAACTGTTCAGAACGGAAGAGCACACGAAGGTCAGCTTGTCTCTTCCGGATCGGGCCAACCTCCCCATAAGGGTCCCGATGCGGGCTCCCAGGTTGTTTCCGTTCACCGGGCAGTTCCAGGGCCCACAGTTGTGAACCATGACCATGGCGCTGTCCAGAAGCCCTCTTACATTCAACCCCATGAGCGCCGCAGGAAGCAGTCCCACATAAGAAAGCGCGGAGTATCGACCCCCGACGTTCGGGTCGTTCAAGAGTACGGCCCGAAAGCCCAATGCGCGCCCCAGGGTTTCCAAGGCGCTTCCGGGGTCCGTTACGGCCAGGAAGCGGGATCCGGCCCGGGGAGAGCCCAGGGATTCAGCAACCCGGTTGTAGAAATACTTGAAGCCGGAAAGGGTTTCCACGGTGGTTCCCGACTTGGTGGAAACGATGAAGACGGTTCGAGACAGGTCCATACGTTGTGCGGCCTGGAGTACGGCGTCGGGGTCGGTGGTGTCCAGAACGGATAGTTCCGGATATCCCGGCGAGGCCCCGAAGGTTTTGCTCAACACTTCCGGAGCGAGACTGGATCCCCCCATCCCCATGAGCAGGACGTGATCGTTACCCTCGTCCCGGATGGAACGAGCCAGTACCTCTAAATCACCGCAGATGTTTCCCATGACTTCGGGGAGGGTAAGCCATCCCAGCCGATTGGAGATTTCCGTAGGTTCGGGTTTCCAAACCGTGTGGTCGGCGCCCCAGATGCGAGGCATGATCCGCGCTTCGTTCAAGTGGGATAACGTCCGGTCATACATTTCCCAATAGGTTCCCAGGCTGAGTTCCAGGGGATGATGTCCCGTCCCGAGTTCGCGGCTCTTTTTGCGTATGGCGTCGGGGACGGCGTCGGCGGATTCATCGTGCTCCCGCAACGCCGCTTGCTGCGCCTGAAGACCCGCCAGGCGGGAACGGGGATCCTGCGCCTCTCCCGCCAAGCGCGCCGGGCTGGCGGCGGATGGAGACTCGGTGTCCGGGGACGACGCGCACGAGGCCCGAAATGCCGGGAGGGCGGTGAGTGAGACGCTGAGAATGGTGTGGGGGACCGGTAATTGTTTCAGATAATGGTCCAGGGGTTGAACCGGGTCCACCGGTAGGATTCCCGACCAAACCACTCGAGGCGCGGGACATCCGGACTCCTCCAACCGTTTCCATCGAGGCGTGGCGAGGAAGGCCGTCAGACGGGCATGTATCCGCCGCGCCGTCCACAATCCCAGGGAGCCGTGTACGTTCGTCATGCCCTGGGCGCCCGTGTTTCGATCCAACCGATTCACTACGCAAGTCGCCGCCGCGTACACCGGGCCGGACGAGGATTCCGTGGCGATCCGAAACTCCAAGGCCGAAACCATGGCTTCCAGGACGGCCGTAAATTGTTCGACGGAGAAGACAAAAGAGGCGTTGACCGCAACACCCTGCTGAAGCAGGGTTTCCATGGCGGAAATACCCGGAGAGGTGGCGGGAATGGCCAGCATAAGGTTGGGTCTCTCCACCGTATCCACGAACATCCGGGCGTCTTGAACCACGGTTTGCAGGTCCGCTCCGAATTCCGTCCGAAGAGGCGCGTTCACATATCCGTCCCGACCCTGGGATGTTTCGTACACGGGAAGCAACAGGTCCGCACACGCGCGTATATCATCCACCGTGAGTGCATGGCGGATCTGTTCCGGAGAATGGTCCGCCTGGAGCAGGCGTTGGATATCCGTGTCGTAATCCAGGCTCCCGAGTATCACTCTTCGGAAAGTGACCGGATCCAGGCTCACCCCTCCGAGACCTTGACGAACCAGGGATTCCAGATCGCCGGAAGTGACCAGAGCACGCCGGGCCCCTTCAAGCCAGAGGGGTTGGCCGGCGGCCGTCCATGCATCGAGCTTGCCCATCATGCTTCTCCAAATGACAGCACTCAGCGGCTTCCACCAGGCTGTTGAAAAACGCGATCTGCTGTGTTGCGTTTCATCCTTCGTCATTGCGACGTACTGGTTGTACGCCTCATTCCTCAGGATTCGCGCGCCTTGTATCTCATCGTTTTTGAACAGCCTGTCCTAACTGCTGTTTTTCAACGGGCTTCTACGGAGCAAAAGCACCCGGAGGGAACGGACTCTGGAGCGGGAGCCGGCTGCAAGCCGGATATGCCCGGAATACGCTTCATGGGGAAGGAGCCGCCGAGGTCAGCGTCTTCAACACGTCCGCTTTGCCGATAACGCCCACCAACGTTTCGCCGTCCACTACCGGAAGGGTATGGAAGTTCTTGTCCACCATCAAGGTGGCGATTTCATCCAAACACGTCTCCGGATTCACCGTGACCGGTTCCGAGGTCATGGCTTGAGCCACCGTGGTCGCGGAAATCTTGCGGACCTCCCGTTCCATATGTTTCATGGATGCCAGCGGAATCAGACTGTCCAACAAGGTGAACACGGAGGGAATGGACAGTCGCTTCTGCTGGGTGATGAGATCACTTTGACACAGGATCCCCACCAGCTTGTTCTTCTGAACAACGGGTAGGCCGTTGATTCCATGGTCCAGAAGCAGTTTGGCGGCCTCGGCGATCTCCGTTTCGGGAGTTACGCTGATGACGCACGTCGACATGATGTCTTTCGCCCTGAGCATACGGAACTTCCCCCTCACTAACGGGAAAACGAATACGGGTCCGGGGTGGATCACGGCCCGCTGGTCATGAGTCCATTTCCCGGAAGCATTCTGTGCATCTGCGGACTTTCCGGTTGGGACGCTTTGAATACAGGAATGCGGGATGCACTCCCGTCGGTCCCGAATGCAATGACGGCGTGACACCAGGGAAACGCCCCCGCACGTAGAATGGCCCAAGTATATGGGTTGCTTGGGGTGCTGTCAATAGATCCCTTGCGTTGCAAGGGCTTTCAAACATGGCCTGTTGAATGGAACCGGATGGGGCGTTGTCGGGAAAGGGTCCAGCCAAACGATGCGCCGGGAGGGGAAGCATCGTTTGGCCGGAGCGCCGGTCGGGGTTATCAGGCCGTTGAAAAACGTGATCTGCGTCGTTGGGCTTCATCCTTCGTCATTGCCGCGCACCGGATGTACGCCTCAATCCTCAGGATTCGCCCGCCTTGCATCTCATCGCTTTTGACCGGCCTGACCGTCATACTGTTTATCAAGGGGCTGTTATGAGTCATTTTTTCCTTTTCCAATGGGTGGCGATGAGCAGGATGTCCTGAATGTTGATTCTTCCGTCCTGATTCAAGTCCGCCACGGGATTGTATTCGGGGTCTCCCTGGACCGTGTTCCAAGAAGCCGCCACGATCATGACGTCCAGGATATCCACCACGCCGTCGTCGTTCAAATCATAGGGAACCGCGGGAAGGGTCGGCGACTCCGGCTCCGGCTCGGGTTCGTTTTCCACCATGAAGGAAGGCCCCTCGGCGGGTTCACTCCATCCGGCATCGTTTCCGGCCCAGACCCGCCAATAGCAGACCACTCCCCGGGGAATGCCCGTCACTTCCACGGTCAGCACATTACCCAGGTCCTCGAAGTAGACCACTCGACCCGCGGGGTCCCAGTCCGGGCTTGTATTTACTTCCAAGCGGTACTTCGTGGCTCGTTCCGATGCGTCCCATGCCAGCAGGGCCAGGGGATCCGGAAGGACTTGGGGATTCATGGAAGACGCCTGCAGCCGCAGCGTTTCCCCACCCTCACCGGAACCGTCGGTCCAGGGGGATGCACCCACCTTTTTCCATGCGGTGGAAGCGGCGTTCAGGGATGAGGATGCCTCGGAGACCTTCGAACCTACGTGCTTGTCCAGGGAAACACGAGCATGTTGGATCACGGTGTATCGGCCCAACTGAGTGACGGGATCGTCCCAGTACATCCAGGCGTATCCGCCTTCGCCCCATTCTTCGCCCCAGCTGTTCTGCACGATCCAGGTGCGGGTGGCGTCGTCCCATCCGACAATGCGAACTACGTGCTCCCCGAGGTAGCCCATGCCCAGAGATTCATAAATGCCGCCCTGATAGAACAGAAAATCCTCGAACACGCGCATGGTGGTGATCACGGGCCCTTGCCTCACCGCCTGTTTGATGGCTTCCACATCCACCCAGTCCAACGTGACCCATTCCCAGCCCGTCAGACCCGCGGACAGTGACAGACCGGAACCCTCCACAGGTATTCCGTTGTCCACCATGTAATCGAGGACGGAAACCAGGGAACCGGGAGCACAGGGCGGCGCCAGGAGTGATTCGTGGGAAAGCGGCAGCCACGCCTGGGGATCGCTCTGTGCAATCCGGATAAGGTCTCCCAGATTGTTGGCCGCGCTTAAGGCATGGCTCACGGGATCTCCCATTTGATCGTCCGGAGGCCCGATCCAACAGGTCTCTTTCACGTGTCGCCAGTCGAACCTTTCCGGGAGGATCGAGGCGCCGGCGGGCGCCCACAGCGGAGCCGCCCCGTGTTCTTTCTTGGAAATCGGATTCAGTCCGGCGTACCCCCGGCGTTCCTGGGGGGAAAGCAGCCCGAGCAGGGTATCGCCGGCAACCCATTTGAACCCCTGCTCTTCCACGGCGTTTTGAACGGTGTACAGATCCACGGCGGCGTTTGCGGGAAACGCCAGAGCCGTTGCCACGAGAAAGACGACGGCTGCGATGCGCATTCGCATTTTAGAGGAAGTATAATCGGCCATGATGTTCGCCCCTTGATTGGTTGGTTGATTGCACTGGGGTATATGCAACCGGCAAGCCAGTGGGCGGGCGATGGCACATGGCCTGATAACCTATGGATATTAAATAACAGTTGTCTTGAGAGATTGTTGCTGACCTCCCCGTTTGGTTACATAAGCCGCAAGTGGGTTTCAAGTATGTACTTGAAGTGGAAGGAAGCGGATTCCTCCGTACATGGTATCCGGGTTCGGCCGTGTATTCGTCCGGAGCGGACGCGGATGGGAGATCCCCGGATCGCCGTCGAATCTTGGGAAAACCCGGTGCAGGGAAGGCGTTCTCAGAAGAAGAGTGTACGGAAGCGGGGGTGTCGGGAGGTGTTCCGAACGCGCTCGGCAACGACATGCGGGTGGAAGCACGATTTCGATTCCAGACGGCGGACGGCGGGAGACTTGGAAAGCGGCGGCTTGCTAGGATCCGGGCTTGGAGAAGAAGTCAAAGAGCCAATGGCATTCTTTCGGGGATAGGTTGAACATTTGCCCCGCTTGTTCGATGAGAGTCACCAAGGAAGGGCGGGGGCGCTCCTCCCGTTTCTCTGAAATCCACCGGACCGCTTTCCGGATGGATTCCCCTTCGGGCATGGGAAATGTCATGGATGGGCCCTCCAGGAGCCGGTTACTTCCGACAACCTCGTTGAAATAGAGCGTTGCCCGCGTCCGGAAATTCTCTCCCGGTCAATCCCTCGCAGCTATAGGGAGGGGGGAAGGGGAGTCCGGGTCGGAAAACGCATCGTCGACCCCCAGGCATCCGAGACCCAGATCGGCTGCGTCCCGGAGATCTTCGGCGGGTGAGCGCCCTTGGGTGGTCAAGTAATTGCCGATCATGGCGCCGGTGCATCCCGCCGTGAACATCAAAGGTTGAAGGCCTCTCAACGCCGCCTCGCGGCCTCCGCAGGTCCGGATCTCGGTTCGCGGCATGAGAAGACGGAACACGGCGATGGTTTGAAGGACTTCCAGGGGCTTCATGGCGGGCGTTCGTTCCAGGGGGGTCCCCGGAATCGGATTCAAGATGTTGATGGGCACGGACTCCACGTCTTCTCTGAGTAAGGCGTACGCCAGTTCCAGACGTTGTTCCCTGCGCTCCCCCATACCCAGGATGCCGCCGCTGCATACTTCCAGGCCTTCCGCACGGCACAGGCGAAGAATTTCCAGGCGTTCGTCGTAGTGATGCGTGGTGCAGATTTGTCCGAAGTGGCTCCGAGCCGTCTCCAGGTTATGGTGGTACCTGGACACGCCGGCCTGTTTCAAGGCGCGTATTTGGCCGGCATCCAGGAGACCCAGGGATGCGCAACATAAGAGCCCCACATCCTCCCGAATGGCCTGAACGGCTTCCAGAATGACGTCGAATTCCCGGCCCCGCAAGATCCCCTTGCCGCTGGTGACGATGCTGAACCGGCGAGCCCCTTGTTCCCGCGCCTTCTGCGCCGCATTCACCATGGCTTCCACGGACATCAAAGGATACGTGGCGGCTTGGGTCCGGTGATGGGAGGACTGGGCGCAAAAGGCGCAGTTCTCCGAACACTTTCCGGACTTGGCGTTGACGATGGCGCAAAACTCGACTCGGTTTCCGAAAGCGGCTTTCCTCACGCGATTGGCGCAGGAGAGCAGGAACAGAATCTCTTCGGGGCGATCCAGGTCCAGGAGCCTTTCGGCGTCTGTTTCGGCGAGCGGGACTCCGGAAAGAATGGTTTCGGTTATGGTTTGAATGGTTCGATACAAATCCGTCAAGACCGTCTCCTGTAGTAGGGTCATCAGGAAGGGGCTCTTCCCGGCGTGCGCCGACATCATCCTCTCTCTGCGGCGCGCCATGAGAGAAAGGGCCGTGGAACGATCCGCCTTCCGGGAGAAACCGATGAGAAACCCGACCCGGCGGCTCCAGAACGGAACGTATCCGAATCGGGGGCGGCTTTCAAGCGGTAATCCATGATACGCCGGAACCGAGGCCGATGAGAGCCCGGACACGGGCTTTGCCTTCTTTTACGCGAAGCATGCGGTCATCGTGTGGATTATCGTTCAAGAACCGGCGGCCTTGTGCCGATCTACTCCAAAGACGTGCGACAGGGATGCCGGCGAAGCGTCGAGGTTCGCCATAAGGCCCCACGGGGAGGGAAATATGGTTTCAGGCATGCATGCGGCGGTTTCGGCCCTTTCGGCATTGGGCTCACAGGCGGCGGTTACCGCCCACAATGTGGCCAACCTCCTCACCGAAGGATTCGAGAAATCCCGTGTGGAATTCCAGGAAATCCGAAGCGGAGGGGTTCAGGCCAAGGTCCGCGGTTCCCAAAGCACCGCGCTCCCGGATGCGTCGCCCCTCTCGGGAATGGACACCGCGTCCCTGGGAGTGGATCCGGCGGAAGAACTGCTTCGTATGACGCTGACCCGGCGGGCCTACGCCGCCAACGTGCAGGTCTTGAGAGCCGCCGATGACAACTGGGAATCCCTTCTGAACATCCGGGTGTAACCTTTCCATCGCCGCCTTTCGAACCGATCCCTTCCGAACCGGCCGCGGAAACCGCCGGCCGCGGAACACTACCGATGCGTTCGCTTTCAGGGGTTCCATCCCGGCCACCGCCGCCCTTCCGGCCCAAGATCCTGTGCATCGACATGGAAAACAGAGGGGGGAAGCTCACCAGCCCGTTGATAACCCGCATTGCGGGCAGGCTGTTCAAAAACGATGAGATGTAAGGCGCGCGAATCCTGAGGAATGAGGAGTACAACCCGTACGCCGCAAGGACGAAGGATGGAGCGTCACGCCAAAGGCGTGAAAGCGGATCGCGTTTTTGAACAGCCTGTCAGGCCGTGATATTCACGTAGGCGTGCCTGAGTGGAGCCGGCGCGGGGGCTTCGGCGTATGCGGAGAGGTTTCCCGCGGACACGGAGGCGTTCCGAAGGGCGTCGCGGTCGTATCCTTCCTGCGACATCCGGCTTTCCAACAGAACTCCGGGGTGGGGGGCGGAGTTCAAGGGATTGCGGGCTTCGGAAGAAGCTCCGATTCGGGACTCGATGGCCTCTATCCGGGAAACGAGGCCGTGAAGCTTTGTATAGAGATGTTCGATACACGCGAGCCAGGTTTGAAGCGAAAAGGCCTCGGAGGGAAGAGGGGGAGCGTTCCCGGAAATCTCTGGGAGTGGAACTTCCGTGGAAGAACCGGGCGGCGCCGGAGCGGCGGGTTCCCGGAAACTCGGCGCCCCGTGCTCCGGAAACCGGCCGTTGAGACGCGCACGCTGAACCTGGAGATTGAACCCGCCCACGCGGATATCCACGGTCAGCTTTTGAGCCGTGAACTCGCCGCGGGCGGAATCCGCTTCCGGTTGCCGATCCTGACGCCGGTGGTCGGAGTCCTGCTCCCGATGGTGCCATGGAAAGAATATTCTCGAGAGGACGGCTTGAATACCCATGGTTCGTCTCGCCGGAACGACCTGCCGTCTTCCGGTCTCCAGGACTCGGGTGAGTGTCCGGAAACCGAATTCGTCCAGGACGGCGGATCGGAATAAGATCCTGATGTTTGGATACAATAAACCGTATATTCACCATACCATGGCCGCAGGCTCGGGGAAAGCTTTTTTTGGCGAAAATGGTTCCGTTTTTCGTTCTTGAGGACAAGTCGGTGGTACGGGGTCGCCCGTGGAAGAGGAGGGGATTGTCCGGGCTGCGGAGGACGAGCGCCTTCCGCGTGCAAGGAGGAATAGGGATCCCAAGACGGAAATGCCGGAAAACCATTTGACAGACGCCCTGCGGGATGGTAGATAAGCGTTTCCACTGGGGCTGTAGCTCAGCTGGGAGAGCGCATGAATGGCATTCATGAGGTCGTGGGTTCGATCCCCATCAGCTCCACCATTTTAAAAAAGACAGACCCGTCCACTAACCAAGTCCGGTTGCTGGACGAGTTTCGTTTTTCCGTTGTCTTCCAAGGCGTGCGCCGTCTTCCGCAGGCGGCCGGTTTCACCCTGTTCACTCGCTTTTCGGGAAGTCCGTCATACCCCGCTTCTCTTGCGCCTCAAGATTCTCCGCATTCTCACCCCTATTCTCCGGAACGATTTTGAATCTGTCGGAGCTCCCTTGACTTTTGAGTTGCACGCCGCATAGCAGATGTTATCTTATCGGATAGGTTTGAATGGCGCTCATGCGCCCCCGGCGTTTTCCGGCGCCCAAGGGCTCAGGAGACGGAACGACCCTTGGAAGTTGAACGATGAATAGACAGCGCGCACTTGAATTGCTGAGCCGCAGCAAGCCGCAGCTGCAGGCCCGTTTCGGCGTGACCCGGCTGGCCCTGTTCGGCTCCACTGCCCGCGACACGGCGACCAGCGGCAGTGATGTCGATGTGCTGGTGGCCTTCGACGGCCCGGCCACCTCCAAGCGCTATTTCGGCGTGCAATTTTACCTGGAGGATCTGCTCGGCTGCCCGGTCGATCTGGTCACCGAAAAGGCCCTGCGGCCGGAGCTGCGCCCCTACATCGAACAGGAGCAGGTCAATGTCTGATGCCAGCCAGCGCGAATGGCGCTTTTACCTCGATGACATGATCGACTTCGCCGGGAAGGTGCTGACCTACACCGACGGACTCGACCAGGCCGGTTTCGTGGCGAGCGGGCTGACCTATGACGCCACCCTGCGCAACCTTGAGCTGATCGGCGAAGCCGCCACCCACATCCCGGACGAAGTCCGCGCCGCCCACCCTGAGATTCCCTGGCGAATGATCATCGCCACCCGCAACCGCCTCATCCATGGCTATCTCGGCATCGACGACGACACCCTGTGGAGCATCATCCGCGATGACGTGCCCGAGCTGTTGCCGCTTTTGCAGGCGCTCAAAAACGAGGCGCAATCATGAAACCCGGCAGCGTCAAGATTATCGACCGCGTTTCCGCCGTTGAGGCGATCAAGCGGTTGGGTGAAGAAGATCTGCTCTTTCTCAACCGGCTCATCGTCGAGCGGCTCAAGCTCATTTCCCAGGCCCGCGCCACCACGCTGATGACCAGCTTCACCCGGGGCGACCGGGTCGGCTTCCAGGCTCCGGACGGCCGCATGCTGGAAGGCGTGGTGCTGCGCCTCAACAAGAAGACCGTCAGCATTGCCACCGACGACGGCCACCAGTGGAACGTCGCGCCCGGCCTGCTGCGACTGGTTCAATCTGTGGGTGATACACAATGGCCATGATCCGCCTCGAGAATTTCCCGGCAACGGTCAAGGAAGTCCGGCGGCAACTGGCATTGTCCCAGGAGGAACTGGCCCACGCCCTCGGGGTGAGTTTTGCGACGGTCAACCGCTGGGAAAACGGCAAGACGGCGCCGTCCAAGCTGGCGCAGCGGCAGTTTGCGCGGTTTTGTAAACAGAAGAAGATCGATCCGACCTCCGGTGAATCTTCTGAAAAGACCAGACAGGATCACGGTTAATGAGCAGGAATAACGGAAATAACCATTCAGTCGATCTGGATATCGGGACCCTCTCCGGGCATCTCTGGGAGGCGGCCAATATCCTGCGTGGTCCTGTCGACGCGGCCGACTTCAAGACCTACATCTTCCCGCTGTTGTTCTTCAAGCGGCTCTCCGACGTCTACGACGAGGAGTATGCCGTAGCCCTGGAAGAGTCTGACGGCGACGTGGAATTCGCCCAGTTCCCCGAAAACCACCGTTTTCAGGTTCCGGAGGGCTGCCACGGGAAGGATGTCCGGGCCAAGAGCTTCCTCACCGGTGGGCGCCACATCCAGTGCCATGTTGCAGGCTCCCATTCTTTCGGCGACGAAGAAAACTTTGCCTGTGTGATCGGCAATGAGGAGTTTCGGGAAGAAAACATAAACCTCGGCATCCCAGTCCACATTCGGGCGGACAACGGAAACAGCAATGGCAACGGGGCAGCCGAAACGGTTAGCCTCAAACAGGCTACTGCAAACTGGTAGGAAAACTCGATGACTTTGCGGGAGTCGATGGGCAACCTTTTCGGGATGCTCGAACAACATTTGGACCATTTCCGTGGCGACACGAAACTGGTCCAGGATCAATTTCCTGACACCACGGAATTGATCAGAACCCCAAGCGGTCAAGGGTCGCGATCCTGTAAGAGAGCGACACCATGAGTGGACTGAAAAAGAACAATCCTGGTCCGGACTACGCGCACCTCCTCGCCGAGGTGAAAGAGCGCATCCGTTCGGCGCAGTACGCTGCACTGAAAGCGGTCAATACCGAGCTGGTCGGACTGTACTGGGATATCGGGCGGATGATCGCCGAACGTCAGGAAAAGGCCGGGTGGGGCAGGTCAGTCGTGGAAAACCTGTCTGCGGACTTGCGGCGGGAGTTTCCCGGGGTCGCCGGTTTTTCGGTGCAGAACCTCTGGTACATGCGCCGGTTTTATCTGGAATACAGCGGCCATGAAAGACTCCAACCACTGGTTGGAGAAATTGCCTGGGCTCACAATCTCGTCATCATGAGCAAGTGCAAGGACCCGCTGGAACGCGAATTCTACATCCGCATGACCCGCAAATTCGGCTGGTCCAAGAATGTCCTTATTCACCAGATCGACAACCAGAGCTATGAAAAATCCCTGCTTGGCCAGACCAATTTCGATCAGGCGCTGACGCCGGAATTGCGCGTCCAGGCCAAGCTGGCGGTGAAGGATGAATATATTTTCGATTTTCTGGAGCTGGGCGAGGAGCACGGCGAGCGTGAGCTGGAACGGGCGCTGATCGGCCGGATCGAAGACTTCCTGCGGGCCATGGGCGGCATGTTCGCCTTCATGGGCAGTCAGTATCGGTTGGAGATTGACGGTGAAGAGTTCTTTATCGACCTGCTGCTGTTTCATAGGCGGTTGCGCTGTCTGGTGGTCATCGAGCTGAAAATAGGCAAATTCAGGTCGGAGTTCGTCGGCAAGATGCAGTTTTACCTGACCGCGCTGGACCGGCAGGTCCGGCAGGAGGACGAGAATCCTTCCATCGGCATCATTCTCTGCAAGGAAAAGAGTCGCACCATCGTTGAATATGCCCTGCACGACGCCCGTAAGCCCATCGGCGTGGCAACCTACGAAATCACCAGGACGCTGCCCAGGGAATTGAGGGGCCAACTGCCCCAGCCGGAAGAGATCGCGGCCTTGCTGGATGGGACGGAAGAATGAGTGAGATGACCAAGCCTGCACCAATCCGATTGCCCAATGCTTTCAAAGAGCTTGGTGTCCCGGTGGATATAGGAACGGCCAAGGTGGATTCTTGGCTTGAGAATGGCAATGGGGAGCGATTCAGGGAGATGGAACAGGTCGATGTGCAAGGCATTCAACTCCTCCAGCCCAAACATAGAGTACACCTAACGATTTCAGGCATACCGCCCCACGACATAAGGAGGGCCTCGATCGGCGGGAAAGCTTTTATCCGGTTTTCAGGGCAAGACCCAATCCAATGCCTGAACCATGATAACGATGATACCCAGTCAACCTGGGTCCCATTACAGGAACCCCTCGACATTGAACACTCATCGGACTCTGGAGCACGGATTGAATTTGTCCTATTCGGCTTTCCTGTTTTCTACGGTGAGCAGGATACGACTGTCGAAACGACGAACAACGACAACAAGATTACCGGCTGGTGGCGAATACGGAGGCCAATGGGAGATTTCACTCGGATTGGCTAAGCATGATGTATCCGCGATTGAAACTTGCGAGAAATTTACTGCAGGATGATGGAGTTATTTTCATTAGTATTGATGACAAGGAACAGGAAAACCTTAAAAAGATATGTGATGAAATATACGGAGCTGAGAACTACAGAGGCACTTTGATATGGCAACACAGCATTCAGCCAAAGGGTTATTCTGGAACATTGTCAGTTCATCACAATTGCATATATTGCTATGCAAAAAGCGACTCATACGTTTTGGCTAACCTCCCACGAACTCATGAGCACAACAAGAATTATTCTAATCCAGACAACGATCCAAATGGGCCATGGCGATCTGGTGACGTGCGAAATGCTTTGTATCGCCCCAACCTGATCTACGACATCACAACCCCTTCAGGAAAGATTATCCGTGCTCCAGAAAAAGGATGGCGCTGGAGCAGAGAAACCATTGAACAAAAGATGTCGACTGGGGAGATTATATTTTCAGCAGACGAGACTCGGATCATAAGGAAGATCTATCTGAACACTCTTGAAGGGAGAACTCCTGAGACTTTGCTACTGGCTAAAGAAGTTGGAAGCACTCGGGATGCTGCAAACGAAATAAAAACGCTATTTGATGGCGGTCAACCTTTCGATACCCCAAAGCCGACAAAACTTATAGGACATCTTGTACGCCTTTCTGGTGCGATGAAAAATGATTGGGTTCTTGACTTCTTTGCTGGTTCATCAACCACAGTTCATGCGGTTTTTCATTTAAACACAGAAGATGGCGGAAACCGCAAGTTCATCATGGTCCAGCTTCCAGAGCCCTGTGACGAAAAGTCCGAGGCCTTCAAAGCGGGCTATAAGACCATCGCTGAGATCAGCAAGGAACGTATCCGCCGAGCCGGCAGGAAGATTCTGGAAGGCGAATGCCATGAAGGCTGGAACAAGGATATCGGCTTCCGCGTCCTCAAGATCGACTCATCCAACATGGCCGACGTCTACTATAGGCCGGACGCCATCGAGCAAGGCCAGCTTCAACTCTTCACCGAGAACATCAAGCCGGACCGCACGCCCGACGATTTGCTCTTCCAAGTATTGCTGGATTGGGGTGTGGATCTTTCTTTGCCCATCCGGAAAGAGTCGATTCAGGGCAAGACCGTCTTCTTTGTGGACGAAAACGCACTGGTCGCCTGCTTCGATACCGGCGTGAACGAGGAACTGGTCAAGGAACTGGCGCGCTTGGAGCCGCTGCGTGTTGTATTTCGCGATAACGGGTTTGTTTCCGACGCCGTCAAGATCAACGTGGGACAGATCTTCAGGCAGATGTCTCCGCATACGGAGGTGCGGGCGATATGAACCGCGAAAAACGGGAAAAGCGCAAAAAGGATAATCTGGACCTTCCCACGGACTATGCGGGACTGCTGAGCGATATAAAGCAGCGGATCAGACACGCTCAGACAAGGGCGGTGCTGGCGGTCAACGCCGAGCTGATCCGGCTCTATTGGGAAATCGGCGCCATGATTGATCGCCGCCAGCAACAGGAAGGCTGGGGGGCTGGCGTGATTCCCCGACTTGCCCGCGATCTGCACAACGAGCTACCCGAGGAAAAGGGGTTTTCCGAGCGCAACATTAAGCGAATGCTGGCCTTTTATCGTGAATATCCGCACCTGGAATTTGTGCCACAGCCTGTGGCACAAATCGAATCCGGCTCAAAAGCGCCACAGGCTGTGGCACTTTTCACGGCTGACTTGATCCAGTCGGTACCCTGGGGCCACCACGCCGAGCTGATCGCCAAGGTCAAGGACCCGGCCACACGCCAGTGGTATATGAAGGCCAGCCTTGCCAATGGCTGGAGCCGCAATATCCTGGTGATGCAGATCGAGACTGCTGCCCATCGGCGACAGGGACGCGCCACCACCAACTTCGCCAAACATCTCCCTTCGCCCGATTCCGATCTGGTGCAGCAATCCCTGAAAGACCCCTACCTGTTCGACTTCCTGACTCTGGAATCAGGCTTTCACGAACGCGAGCTGGAAACCGGCCTCATCGCCCATCTGGAAAAATTCCTGTTGGAATTGGGACGGGGCTTTGCCTTCGTCGGGCGGCAGTACCACATCGACATCGGCGACAAGGACTTTTACATTGATCTGTTATTTTACCATCTCATGCTTCGCCGCTATGTGGTGATCGAATTCAAGCGGGGTGACTTTAAACCAGAGTATGCCGGTAAGATGAATTTTTATTGCAGCGTGGTGGACGACAAGCTGCGCCACGAAACCGATAACCCCACCATAGGTCTGATACTGTGCCAAAAACCCAATCGCATCATAGCCGAATATACGCTGCGGGGCGTGGATAAACCGATTGGCGTTTCCGGCTATGAACTGACCCGCGCACTGCCCGAGTCGTTGCAAAGCAGCCTCCCCAGTATCGAACAGATTGAACAGGAACTGGAGAAGGACGAATCATGAAACTGAAATTTAAAGTACAATCCTATCAGACCAGTGCGGTGGAATCCGTGGTCGACTGCTTTGCCGGCCAGGTGAATACCTCAGGGATAACGTATCGACTCGACCCCGGGAGACAGCCGACGACCATTGAATATACAGGTTTCAAGAACGCCGATATCCAACTGACCGACGCCCAGTTGCTGGCCAATATCCAGGCTGTGCAGCGGCGGCAGAATCTGCTCTTGTCCGACAAACTGGTGTCCAGCGCCGGATGCAAGGTCAACCTTGACATCGAGATGGAAACCGGGACCGGCAAGACCTACTGCTATATCAAAACCGTCTTCGAGATGAACAAGCGGTACGGCTGGACCAAGTTCATCGTGGTGGCGCCCAGCATTGCCATCCGTGAGGGCGTGCTCAAGTCACTGGACATTACCGTCAATGATCTTGAGAATCACTTTGGAAATACCGTCCAAATAGATGATCGTTCGAGAGCCAGTATTATGGAGTATCTGACATCCAACGCTGCGGAGAAAAGTTCGGCGAAACGATCCGTCAAGATCATGAAAAGTCTTGGGAATCAAACTCCTGTGAGGATTACTGAGATTCCCTATATCCGGGAGAAGCATCGCAAGATTCAGTCGGATGTTCTGAAACGCTTGTCCATAGGATCCCTGTCCAACTGTTCGGCCTGTCATACGACGGCTGAGAGCGGTAACTATGACGATGACTACGTGGTAATTCCGGAATGAAACGGATTCAGGCTGCCGAAAAGAGCGATGGCAGGCATGGTGCGCATGGCGCGGGCGGTTGGGAAGCGCATGGGGTTTGCCGGAAGTGAGCGTCTTCGACAGCCTGTCCAGAGTATCAGGATGTCAACGTCTTGAGGATCTCCTCATTTTGACTTACCGAGGCAATGGGATGAAACTCGAATTTGACGAAAGGAACGTACTTCTGTAACGCCATGGCGACTTCGAGTTCCGTCCCTTCGCCGATGGCAAATCCCCTGGATTCGCCGAAGAACGATCCCCAGTCCTTGATGACGCCTTTTTCCATGTCTTGCTTCACCAGACCCAGCAAGGCGGACCATCCGGCCCCCCGCTCTTGAGGACTGGCGGTACTCGGCTCATATCCATTTCCCAAAGTAATAAGGTTCTTCCCATAGAATCCTCCTTCTCGATCCGTTCCAAAGGACAGCAGCCGGTGGAACGAATGGAAACAGATGTCATTGGCAGGCGGTTCCAAGATGTTCCAAGCGGACGTGCACCACCTCCTTATTTTGAATATACGTGAGGTTGGTGGATTTGTGCCGGAGCGAACGATAAACGGCGGAGGAAACAATCGGAACGAGCGTCATGGTTCATCGGCAACGGGGGTGGGAGCATTCAGGGTGTGGCCATGAAGCCTGGTCTGAGGGCGGATGGTAACGGGGAAAGTGAAAGCGGACACCGAATTCCGTCGGAGCATTCTCATGAGGATCTGTTGCCGGAGTATGCGGGGAAGAGGATTTCACCGTTCTTTGATAAGACTACACCCACCCCCCTCTCATGGTCAAATCATTTCCGGCCCGAGTCGGCGTCCCTCCATGTCCGTATTCGGCCTGCGTAGCAGTGATGAAAAACCGCCTTTCGAGCAGGCGCAGCCTTTTTGTCCTGATGTGACAATACCGTGGGGTATCTCTCAGAAAACAAATGGAGGTGACCCATGGAAGTGATTCGTGAGTACCTGGCTCGTGTAAAAGTGGGCAAGAAACAAACACATCTCAACCTGACCCTGTTTCCGCTTTGGTCGCTTCAGGAAGGAGAACCGAACTACCTGACTCTGGACGAAGCGATGGAACAAGACCAGATCGAAATCACGGAGGTGAGTGCGTCCGGGAGTGTTCCCGATCTGTTGTTGGTGAACCGGGGAACGCAGAAAGTACTCGTTCTTGAAGGGGAAACCTTGGTGGGAGCGAAACAGGACCGGATCGTCAATTCCACGTTTCTCGCCGACGGCCCTTGCGAACTCGTGATTCCGGTCAGTTGTGTCGAACGGGGGCGCTGGAGTTACCGGTCCCGGAAATTCCATTCCGGCCGGGAGATCATGCCCGCCCGTATGAAGCGGGATCACCAGGAGGCCGTCCGGGCGAGCCTGAGTCGAGAGGAAGGATTCCGGTCCAGTCAGGACTCCCTGTGGGAAGACATTTCCTCCAGGAGTCGACGCCACCATACACACTCCTCCACCGAGGCCATGTCGGACATCTATCTTACGGAATCGAGCCGACTCTCTGAATTTGTGAGTGCGTTTCGTCAAGTCCACGGACAAACCGGGGCCTTGTTCGGCATAAACGGCGCGATTGTGGGCGCCGAACTCTTCGTGTATGAGGATACGTTCTCCCGGTTCTTTCAGCGGTTGGTTCGCAGTTACGCCCTGGACGCCCTGGACTGGATGGAAGGCGAGCCTCTTCGAAGCGTGGCCGCGGGCAAGGCTCGCGCTTTTCTGGAATCGGCGGGCAAAGCTCGGGCGGAGACTCGAAGTTCGCTGGGCTTGGGTCAGGACGTGCGGCTGGAATCCGTGTCCGTGTCCGGCACGGCATTGAACGTGGACGGGCTTCTGCTGCATCTTTCGATGTTCAAAAAAGAGCGGGGAAACAATCCCAAACAGGGAGAGTACCAGAGGTTTTCGGCCCGGCGATCGCGTCGCGGCCATTGACGGCAACGAGAACCAACCGGGGCGTTCCGGCGGAAACTTCCGAACCGGAATGTGTCCGCCGGTCCCGTCACGGCAGGCGACGCGGGCGGTTTTCCGACCGCGTCGTCACCGTGAAATGTATCGGATCTCATTCGGTGTGAGGAAACCCCGAGGGATCGATGCCGTGTTCCCCCGTCGGGTTTCGGGCGTCCCGATTATTGAGCCCCGTTTAGTACTCGGAACTCGACTCTGCGGTTCTGTGCGCGGCCTTCCGCCGTGTCGTTGGATGCCACGGGTTTTCTGAATCCGTAGCCCGCCACGGAAAGCTGCTTTGCTTCAACGCCCTTTTGGGTGAAGTATTTCAGCACGGCCTCGGCGCGTCTTTTGGAAAGTCTATCGTTGTAGGCCTTGGTCCCGACAGTGTCCGTATGGCCCTGAATTTCCATTCTCAACCCGGGGTTGTTCTTCAACACATCCGCAATTTCGTCCAGGAAGGGATACGCCATGGGCTTGATGTCCGTCTTGTTCGTATCGAACAGGACGGCGCCCAGTTCCCAGCACCCCTTTTCATCCACCTTCGCGCCCCTGGGCGTGTCCGGGCATTGGTCCATATCGTCCGGAACACCGTCGGCGTCCTTGTCCGAGGCCAAAAAGATCCGTTCCACAAAATCGGCCATGGCCTCCGGAGCGGCGATGTCGTCTGCGGAGACCGCAAACCCGCATTCTCCCACCCGGGCTATTTCTTCCAGAAGACCTCGGCCCGCCGGGTCATCTCCCACCAATATCGTGTACATGCAGACTCGGTCGCCGAAGGCTTCCTTCATAGTCCGTGCGGCATACACCGGCGAGTCGTCCATTTCATGTCCGTCGCTCACGATAATGACCGCCAGCCTTCCCTGCGCCGAATCCAGACGCTGTTGCGTCACGCCCATGGCCTCGGCCAGGGGACTGTGACCGCCCGCCCAGTCCACTTTTTTCAGGGCGTCGGCGAAGTCGCTCCTCGAGTACGCTTCCAGACCGTAAACGGGCGCCACTCGGGTGCCGAAGGGGCTGATCACGCCTCCGAACGCCACGAGCGCCCCCTCCAACGTGAGTTCTGGGATGGTATGGTTCAATCGGCTCACAATTTCCTTGGCCCGTTTGAACTTTTCTACGTCGTTGTAGGCGACATTCATGGATTGAGATGCGTCCAAGACGACGGCGAAATGGTCGACCTTCTCTACATAGAATCCGCTATGAACCTTGGGAGTGAGATCCACCGGTTCGAAGGGGGCCTTTTGACCCAGTCCGGCGCAACCCGCAAACACAACACCAAGCACGAGTACTAAGAGCGTCAAACGAGACTTTCCCATAACTGGCTCCTGTGGTCGTTTAGAGAAAACGTATCGTTGTCAAGTCCTACAAAAACGAATACAACATTCCCTATATCGGTTACTTAAAGAACTGTTTCCCGATGGATGATTTAATTACGTCCGTCAGTGCTTTGGTCGTCTCATTCTCGGTTCCTTTTGTCTTAAGGTATTCCTGCGCCAATGCGCCCATACTGAAGGATGCTTTCTTCTCTAAGCCGGATGCATCGGAACTCTCGGATATACCACTTAGCTTCTCCTTCCAATCGGCGAATTCGCAACATGAATCGAAGCCCACTTTATGAAATTTCGGGTCGTCCTTGAATCCCATGAGCTGGTCGTACAATTGCTTCAGTTGTTCGGAATATTTCCCGATTTGCGTGACACCGCCCAGTTGCTTGCCAATGTCTATGGCAGGAGTACTATACGATAGTGTGAATAAGAAAGAAACGGACAATACCAGAATCGAGAAAACTTTGGTTGACCTGTTCAAGCGAACCTCCTTTTGCCGTATGCGATTCGATCGGGCTCTTGAATCCTATGCCCCAAGGGGTGGGGCGAAAGCCGGTATTTTTCACCGGAGTGTCATCCCTTCATGAAAAAATTAGTATACCAAATTACTCGCCTTCATGTCACCTCAAAAAACGGTGGCGGGAGGTCGCCCCTCGCAATGGTTGTCCGGAGCACTGTGGACCCACCAAGATGGGCTCTGCCGGGTTCCGGCCGCCGATTCCCGTCCGGGGGGCCTATCGTGCGGGGCATCGATGATAGGAGTCCGCCGCGAAGAAGAAACTCCAGACCCGGTGGATGCCGGCGGGCGGCGGGTCGAGCGTGGGGTTGCTCTCAATGTTCCGTCCGTCGTTTCTTTCCATGGGAAACGCCCAGTTTTCTCATTCGGCCCCGCAACGTGCTGGGGTGAATCCCGAGCATGTGAGCCGCTCCGTCCTTCCCTTCAATCCTGCCGTTCGAACATTCCAGAGCGTGTTCAATATGGGCCTTGATGACCTCGTCCAGGGCGGGAACATGCTTTTCCCGACGTTGAACAGGGCTATACTTCACCGGCAATGATGTCGAGGAAGGCATGTCGAACCGCAACAAACCATCGCCGCCCGGCATCTGGCTGAGAATCAGCGCCCGCTCGACCAGGTTTTCCAGTTCCCGCACGTTGCCGGGCCAGTCATGGGCCTGAAGCCCATCCAGGGCGCCCGGCGCCATGCGCGGCGGATTCCGTATCTTCAACTCTCTGGACTTCCGTTCCATGAAGTGACTTATGAGGGCGGGGATGTCTTCGGTACGGCGTCTCAGGGGCGGGATCACGATGGGAAACACATTGAGCCGGTACCAGAGATCTTCTCGGAACTGTTGTGTTCGTACCATCTCTTGCAGATTTCGGTGAGTGGCGCTGATGATTCGAACGTCCACGGGGATGGATTCGCTCCCACCCACCCGTTCGATCTCCCGCTGCTGGAGCACGCGAAGCAATCGGACCTGAACCTCCGGAGGCAGGTCCCCGATCTCGTCGAGAAAAATGGCGCCGGTATGGGCCCGCTCGAAACGTCCCCGTTTCCGGGCGATGGCGCCGGTGAAGGCGCCCTTTTCATGGCCGAACAGCTCGCTGTCGATCAAGTTTTCCGGGATGGCGCCGCAGTTCACGGTGATATAGGGTTTGGTTCTGCGCGGTGAGGAGAAGTGGATCGCGTTGGCAATGACTTCTTTTCCCACGCCGGTTTCTCCCATGAGCAGGATGGGGTTGTCCAGGGGAGCCACCTGTCTCACCATCTTCATCACATCCCGCAGTCCGAAATTGGCGCCGACGACGGTATCGCCCGTCATCTTCCGCATCTCCTGGTGAAGGTAACGGTTGTCATCGGCCAGCATGTCTTTGAGTCTCTGGATCTCCTGGTGCTGAAGGATGTTGGATATGGCCATGGCAAAGGGGTCGTGCAGCAGGGAGAGCAGGTGGGCATGAAGATCCTTGTACCGATATTTGCCTTCGGCAAACAGACCCAGGACGCCGAGCCGCTTCTTTTCCAACTCCAGGTCCATGAGAAGATGGGATGTATCCGCATTCCAGGTCAGCGACATGACTTTCCGCAACGTAGGCTCTTCCGTGTCCATGTCGTTGATCATCGTTATCCCCGGTTCCCTCTCCCACTTCTCCTTCATCCAGTCCCAGAATTCCGTTGGAAAATGAACGGTCTCAACCGGCTCCTGGAGATCGGGCGGCCAGATGGAGGCAAGTACTTTGCCGACGTTCCACTCCGGGTCATACACACCGAAGAGCATTCCGGAAGCCGGGATGTACGGTTTCAGAAAGCTCATGCACCGCTTCATGGCCACTTCGGCCACGAGACTGCTTGAAATCCGCAGGGTCGCCTGACGGAAAAACTCATTCTCATCCACGATCAAGACCGCCTTTTCTGCATGGTTCTTCCTCACGAACAGGGAAGTGACTTCTTCGTACTTACGCTGTCGTATTTGAAAGAAATACCCTATTTCCGTCAAATACGAAAGTCAAATCTGTTGGATGCGGCTGGTGCGGATCTATGGCCATGTAACATATGGATTGTATTGAGCTATATTCTGGCATGGTTCTGGCTCTGCATCGGGTGCGGAAATCAAGACCCTTCTACTGAACCGTATTGAGGCGATTATGGAATGGATTGAAGTGGTGCACCTGCGATCCTACTCGCAAACGGACAGGGATGAGGCGGCCGCGGCCTTTCATCAGCTGACCGTGCTGGCCCGAGTACAAGAATTCGAAGACGTGATTCTGCTTCGAGGGATCGCTCTGGACGGTGATCTCTGCATTGTTATCCGCTGGAGCGGGGAAGTTCCAGGAATGGGCAAGAGTCCCTTAGGGACCCGACTGGCTTCGGCGTTTTCGGAATTCGGAGCCATCGATCATTCCGCCTGGATGCAGGAGTGCGGCTTTACCGCTGACGGCAAGGAGAACCGACCATGAAAATCGGAACGATGTATATCGCCGCCGTCGGTATGCTATCGGTGGGCCTCATCCTGGCGGGCTGTGATCGAACGAGCCCATCGCAGCCGCATGCTTCCGCACCGGAAGTGGGCGCCGTTACGGTATCGACCCGTTCCATCGTGTTGACCACCGAATTGCCGGGCCGGGCTTCGCCTTACAGAGTTGCGGAAATCCGCCCGCAAGTCAGCGGTCTTGTTCAGAAACGCCTGTTCACGGAAGGTTCCGACGTCCAGGCCGGGCAAATGCTCTATCAGATAGATCCCGCCCCTTTTCAGGCGGCGCTCGATACGGCCGAAGCTTCCCTCAGGAAGGCGGAAGCTCAGCTTTTTTCGGTGCGGCTGAGGGCCGAACGCTACCGCGAGTTGCTTGCCGACAAAGCCATCAGCCGGCAGGAATATGACGACGCCGCAGCCGCCGAGAAACAGGCCCGGGCCGAAATCGCATTTTGGAAAGCGCATGTCGAAACGGCGCGCATCAACCTGGGATACACTCGTGTCACCGCGCCCATTTCGGGACGCATCGGCAGATCCAACGTAACGGACGGCGCCATCGTTACGGCCTATCAATCTCTGTCCTTGGCGACCATTCAGCAACTGGATCCCATTTACGTGGACGTATCCCAATCGTCCGCCGAATTCTTATGGCTCAGACGCAGCCTGGATGCAGGTCAACTGTCCAGAGATGGAGATGACGGGCGAAAAGTGCGCCTGATTCTGGAGGACGGCACAGCGTATCCCCTGGAAGGTACGCTACAGTTCGCGGATATTACGGTGGATCCGACCACCGGATCGTTCATCCTACGGATCGTGGTTCCAAATCCCGACCCATTGCTCTTGCCCGGTATGTTCGTGCGGGCCGTGGTCCAGGAGGGAGTTGCGCACCAGGCCATCCTGGCGCCCCAGCAAGGCGTAAGTCGCAATCCCAAAGGGGAACCCGTCACGTGGGTTGTGGACGAGGCCGGGACGGTTCAACAACGGGTTCTGGTCCTGGATCGGGCCATCGAAGACCACTGGCTCGTCACCTCGGGGCTGTCGGCCGGAGAACGGGTGATCGTCGAAGGAATGCAACGGGTTCGACCCGGCATGACGGTGAAGGCCGTTTCCCTCGAGGAAACTCGAACCAACGCCGAGCGCTCGGCCTCTCCGGATATTCAGCCTCGGGAGCGAGGCGAGGGAGACGTCTGATGCTTTCTAAGTTCTTCTTGGACCGACCGGTTTTTGCCTGGGTCATCGCCATCTTCATCATGCTGCTGGGCGCGCTGGCGATCTACAATCTCCCCATAGCCCAGTATCCACCCATTGCTCCACCGGCCATTGCCATCGACTCCTTCTATCCCGGGGCGTCGGCGCAAACCGTGGAGAACAGCGTGACCCAGGTCATCGAGCAGAAAATGACGGGCTTTGATGACATGCTCTATCTTTCCAGTACGAGCGACTCGGCGGGTGCTTCCCGCATTGAATTGACCTTCAAACCCGGGACGGATCCCGACCTGGCCTGGGCCAAAGTCCAGAACAAGCTCCAGCTCGCCATGGCCGGTCTCCCGGAAGTAGTCCAGCGCACGGGGGTTAATGTCAGTAAATCCACACGGAACTGGTTGCTTCTTGTGGGGCTGGTCTCCGAAGACGGCGGCATGGACGGCAACGACTTGCGGGACTATGCGCAGTCCAACCTGGAAAAGGTGCTGGCCCGTGTGCCCGGGGTGGGCGAGGTCGAAACTTTCGGCTCCCAGTATGCCATGCGCGTGTGGTTGAATCCGGACAAGCTGACCAATTTTCGACTCACGGTGCAAGATGTGGTCGTGGCGTTGCGGGCCTATAACGTGGAAGTCTCGGCGGGCCAATTCGGCGGGATCCCGGCGGTGGAGGGCCAGCGATTGAACGCCTCCATCGTCGTCCAGAATCTTCTCCAGACCCCGGAGCAATTCGCCGCGGTTCCCCTGCGCACCAATCCCGACGGCTCCGTCGTTCGAGTGGGGGATGTGGGGTGGACCGAACTGGGGACGGAATTCTATGATATCGAGGGTCTTTACAACGGCAAGCCCGCCGCCGTTTTGGCCGTCCGCCAGACGCCCGGCGCCAACGCGCTGGATACGGCCAATGCCATCAAATCCAGACTCGATGAGATGAGCCGGTATTTCCCGCCGGGGATGAAAATCGTGTATCCCTACGACACCACGCCTTTTGTCAAGGTGGCCATCGGCGAGGCGGTGAAGGCGCTGATCCAGGCCATCGTGCTGGTCTTTCTGGTCCTGCTGCTGTTCCTGGGGAATATCCGCGCCACGCTGATTCCCACCATATCGGTGCCGGTGGTGCTTTTAGGCACCTGCGCCGCGCTGGGGGCGTTCGGCTATTCCATCAATATGCTGACCATGTTCGCCATGGTGCTCGCCATCGGGCTACTCGTGGACGATACCATCGTGGTCGTGGAAAACGTTCAACGGCTCATGAACGAGGAAGGACTGTCCCCCCGGGAGGCCACCGCCAAGTCCATGGGTCAGGTCACCAGCGCCCTGATCGGCTTTTTCCTGGTGCTCGCGGCCCTGTTTGGCCCCATGGCGTTCTTCAGCGGTTCCACCGGAATCATCTACCGCCAGTTCTCCGTGACCATCGTTACGGCCATGTTGCTTTCCGTGGCCATGGCGCTGATCCTGAATCCGGTGATGTGCGCTTCGATCCTCAAGCCGTCCAAGGGGCGCGAGGAGGCCGACGGCGCCGTGTGGTTTCTGCGGCCGTTCTTTCGCTGGTTCGATCGCGTATTCAACCGGTTCCGCGACGGCTTCGTGAAATGGGTGGGCCATGCGCTTGCGCGGAAGCTGCGTTACGTGGTGGTGTACATCGTGATTGTGGCCGGTCTCGGGTTCCTGTTCATGCGCATGCCCACCAGCTATCTCCCCGACGAAGACCAGGGGATTCTCATGTGCCAAATCCTCATGCCCACGGGCGCTACCCTGGAACAGACGCAGGCGGTGGCGGACGACGTTCGGCATTATTTTCTGGAGACCGAAAAGGAAGGCGTGGAATCGTGTATGATCATCGCCGGTATGGGATTTTCCGGCCGGGCCCAGAACAACGGCATGGTGTTCGTCAAGTTGAGGGATTGGAAGCAGCGCACCCGGTCCGACCTGAGGGCGCCGGCCATCGCGGGCCGGGCCATGGCGGAGTTTTCAACGATACGCAACGCCATGGTCTTTGCCTTTCCGCCCCCTTCCATCATCGAGCTGGGCAACGCCACAGGTTTCGATTTTCAGTTGATGGATCGCGGCGGTGTCGGACATGCTTCCTTGACGGAAGCCCGCAATCAACTGCTCGGCATGGCGGCGCAGGACCCGAGGATCATGAAGGTCCGGCCCAACGGCATGGAGGACGTACCCGAATATCGGATCGATGTGGACTGGGAGAAGGCGGGCGCCCATGGGTTACCCATCACCTCCATCCACAACACCATCTCGGCGGCCTTCGGCAGCGCCTATGTCAACGACTTCATCCAGGGCGGCCGCGTCAAACGGGTCTATGTCCAGGCGGACGCCCCGTATCGAATGCTGCCTCAAGACCTGGATAGACTGTACGTCCGCAATGAAGCGGGGACGATGACGCCGTTCGCTTCCTTCGCCTCCGGACGCTGGAGTTACGGATCTCCCCGGCTGGAGCGCTTCAACGCCTTTCCATCCATGAATATCTGGGGTGAGGCGGCTCCGGGGAGAAGTTCGGGCGAAGCCATGGGAGCCATGGAAGAAATAGCCTCCAGGCTGCCGCAGGGGATCGGCTACGACTGGACGGGGCTTTCCTACCAGGAACGGCAGGCCGCCGCCCAGACCGGTCTGCTCTATACCTTTTCCATCTTGGTCGTGTTTCTGTTTCTCGCGGCCCTCTACGGCAAATGGAACATCCCCATCGCGGTGCTGTTGATCCTGCCGCTGGGGGTCGTCGGAGGTCTCATGGCTTCCATGCTGCGCGGGTTTCCCAGTGATGTCTATTTCCAGATCGGAATATTGAACACCCTGGGTCTGGCCACCAAGAACGCCATTCTGATCGTGCAGTTCGCCATGGCCGGAGTAGCGCAAGGGGCGGGCTTGGTCGAGGCGGCGCTTCAGGCGGTGAGGCTGCGGCTCCGACCGATTGTCATGACTTCCCTGACGACCGGTTTGGCGGTTCTGCCCCTGGCCTTCAGCAGGGGTGCGGGCGCGGGAGCCATGAACGCCATTGGAACGGCGGTGTTGGGAGGCATGATCACCGGGACGGTTCTCGTGCTCTTGTTTGCACCGCTGTTCTACGTGCTTCTGGAAACGAAATTCAGCCGGCGGAAAGCGGATGTACGGTAGCATACAGGGATGAAAATCAACCAGAGGACCAGGGATATGAACGGACGGTTGTCTTTTCTGTCGGCGACGATGATTCTTTGCCTCGCCTTGGGGGCATGCAGTATGGCCCCGAAGTATGCCCGTCCCGAAGCGCCGATTCCGGCGGAATGGCCGGCGGGTGAGGGCTACCCGAACGGCCGTTCCCCGGAAGGCGCCTCATTGGCGGCGAACCTCACGTGGAGGGAATTCTTCACGGACTTGAAACTGCGGCAGGTTATCGAGACGGCTCTGAACAAAAACCGCGATCTGCGGCTTGCCGCCCTGAATGTGGAAAGGGCGCGCGCCCTGTACGGCATTCAACGGGCCGAGCTTTTTCCGGCGGTGGACGTGGTGGGAGCCGGGAGTAAACAGCGCGCTTCTTCAAACGATCTCGTGCGTCCGGGAGAGCCCAGGACAACCGAACAATACAGTGTCGATCTGGGTATCGTTGCCTGGGAGATCGATTTTTTCGGGCGTATCCGCAGCCTGAAAGAACAGGCCCTGGAAGAATACCTGGCCACGGATGAGGCGCGCCGCAGCGCACAGATCACCCTGGTTTCCGAGGTTGCCAGGGTATACCTGACGCTTGCCGCCGACCTGCAACATCTCAAGCTGGCGCACTCCACTCTCGAAACGCAGCAGGAAGTTTATGCACTGATCCAGCGCCAATACGAGGTTGGAGTGGCCAACGAACTGGATCTGCGCCGCGCCCAAACCCAGGTGGAAACCGCCCGGGGGGATATCGCGCGGTTCACGCAAAGCGCGGCTCAGGGCCGGAATGCGTTGAACCTTCTGGCGGGCTCGCCGGTACCGGAGCATCTCCTGCCGGAGGACCTGGCAGGCGTTCATCCCCCCCAACAGGCTTTCGCCGGTTTGTCTTCCGAGGTGCTTTTGAATCGACCCGACATTATTTCAGCGGAGCATCGGCTCAGAGGGGCTTATGCTTTTATCGGCGCGGCCCGCGCCGCCTTTTTCCCGCGCATTTCATTGACCACTTCCATGGGGACGGCCAGCGACGATCTGTCCGGGCTCTTCGGTTCCGGGTCCGGAACGTGGAGCTTCACTCCGAGGATCGCGGTTCCGATTTTCGATGCGCGAATCTGGGCCGCGTACCGGGTCAGCCAGGCGGAACGGGAAATCGTCTTGATCCGGTACGAAAAGACAATCCAGACCGCTTTCAGGGAAGTGGCCGACGCCCTTGCCGTCCGGGGTACGGTGGACGCGCAGGTGGCGGCTCAGCAAGCCGTGACGGATGCCGTTGCGGATACCTATCGACTTTCCAATGAGCGGTATGTCAAGGGCATCGACAGCTATCTCGGCGTGCTGGATGCGCAGCGATCCCTGTATGCCGCCCAACAGGGGTTGATTTCGATTCGCCTGGCCAAAATCGCCAACGAGGTCCAACTCTATGCGGTATTGGGAGGGGGGGCGTCCAAGATGAGTACGTCCCGCCGGTGACGGCGCCTTGACGCGTTGTTCCTGAATCCGCTTTGGAAGGTCCCACGAACTCCTTCCTCCATGCCTGCCCGTGAATTTCCGTTCCTCCGTGTTCGGACCCCCCTGGATTCGTGGAGCATTCCCGGATTTTTCTGGATTTTTCTTGACAGGAACCGGGAAATGGGAGGATAATTTTTTATAACAGAATAGACGTACGTTCTGTATCTGGGACTTCTCATCGCGGGGCATCATCGGGTTTTCATCTCATTTTTATAGAGCCGGCATCCACTCCATTCCAACCCCCTGTTTCGGGCGTATGCTTTCCGGGGTCTTGCTCGGAACAGGGAATGACCAATTCACCACCTTAAGGATCGAGCCCATAGCCGCCCGTTGATAAACAGCATTGCGGGCAGGCTGGTGAAAACGAGGTAATGCAAGGCGGGCGAATCCTGAGGAATGAGGCGTACAACCCGTACGCCGCAATGACGAAGGATGAAGCCCAACGCCGTAGATCGCGTTTTTCAACGGCCTGATAGGTAGAAACGCTGTTATAAGGCGTCACGGCAGCGTTGCAGGGTGACGAGTCCATACCCCGGTGTCTGAAGTCCAGGGTAACCCGACCACCCAATCCGGATTGCATCAACGTGACGAACCTGTGTTCCAAGAAAGGAGGTGAAATAGTCTAACTCGGGTAAAGCAAAGCCAATGCTGAACCGAAAACAGATCATCGGAAAGGAGACGTCATGAAAAAAGGCCTGGCGGGTAAGCTGCAACCGGAGAACTTCGGCTTCTCCATGCCTGTGACCAGTCCACCCTTTGATTCCCCGCCCTACTACTATCGGGGCATTGAACTGCTGGCCTTTGTGTATGAGACGGATGACCAAGCCGCGGCGTCCCTGGTTCCCGAAGGACTCCGGCTTGCGGAATCGCCGGCGGTGGCTCAACTCCTGTTTCCCAATTTCCACTTCAGTACATTGGGCGCCTACAAAGAGGTCATCCTGGCCCTGAACTGCGTTTGGGAAGGGCAAGCGGTGACTTTTTGCGTAGGCCTGCTGGTTACCAACGAGGTGGGCCTCATCGGGGGGCGGGAGCCGTACGGCTTCCCCAAGTTGTTCGCCAACATCGAGTGGAGCAAAGAGCGGAACCTTATATGCGCCTGGGCGGAGCGCCCCAACGGAAAACGGATCTGCACGGGGGTGTTGAGACCCCGGGATAATCTGTCGCCGAAGGATGTGGCGAGCAACCCGCTGGTGACGTTGAAAGTGATTCCCAGTCCCGAAGAAAACGCTCCCCCCGAAGTATGTGAATTGGTGCTTACCCCCATCAACTTCGAGCTGATCGCCGGATCGGATGGAAGAGGGGAAGGGTTTTCGGGTCCGGGCAACGTGACCTTTGATTCGCCCTCGGTGATCGATGCTTACTATCGTTTACCGGTACGAAGAATGCTGGCTGCTTCCTGGGGGCGCTACAACTTCGTGCTGCCGTACGGCAAGGTTATCAAGCGGTATACGCCGGTTAAGCCGGCCGTAATGGATACGGAAGGAATTGTTCAACCCCGTGTGAGCTGAGGGATCGGGCTCGTGCGGTCCCTTCCGCGGAGCGGTTTTTCCGGAGAGCGTTGAAAACCGATCAGACTGAACCCCTATGTCCAGAATGAGGAGAAGCAGATGATGCGGCTGGGAGTGCGGAATATGTGAATCTCAAGTTGATCCCTTCCGTTCGCAAGGACGCTCCGCCCGATGTCATGCAGCTTACCACCACCACCCTGGAAAACGTGGAATTGAAACAGGTGTACAAAGGGAGAGCGACCCTGGAATTCGGCATGTCCCCGGCGGATGTGTTTCATGAGATTCCTGTTGTCGAGGTATTGGGGGGACTGTACGTGAACTCGGATTTTACGCTCACGTATGGAGAGGTGCTCCACGACTATCTGAAGGAAAAGTAATACGAATCTTGGTCTTCAGGGCCGGGAATCAAACCGGCTCTGAGGCATGGGGGGGGTATATCCTCCCCCGAGTTCATAAGCTCTATTGCGGGCGGGAGGGTGAGAGACGGTGAACTGCCGGTCCCATGAATCCCGAGGGTCGCGCTTTCTATCAGCCTGTTAGGACCGGGCCGCAGGCTGCGTCCGGCGCCGCCCTGCCCGGTGACACGTCGGAGGGGTAGGGGGGAGATAAGGAGAAAGCGCCTTTTCTCCCGCCGAAAAATGGGAAGGTCTTCGAGAACCCAAAGGGAGAAGAGCATGAGTGAAACCAAGCGGACGACGGACATCGTATTCGTGGGCGGAGGTTCGGCGGGTCTTTCGGGAGCGTTACGGGCCCGTGAATTGGGACTTAGGACGGTGGTCCTCGAGAAACTCGGTTCCTGTGGGGGCGACGCCATGATCGCGGCGGGATTTTGGATCGCGGCCGAGTCCAAGTTTCAGAAAGAGAAGGGTGTACAGGACTCGAAAGCGGCGTTGTACCGATATCTTATGGAGTACTCGTCGTACCGGTGCCGCCCCGAACTCGTTCGCGTGCTGGTGGACCGGTGCGCGGGCAACCTCGAATGGCTGGAGCGGCAAGGACTGGTTTTCGGCAAGGACGTACACGTCCACGGACCTACCACGGTCCCCCGGGTGATTCAGAACGAAGGAATGGGCGCCCAGTATGTCAAGGTATTGAAGGAACGCGCCGAGGCTCTTGGAACCGAAATCCTGCTCAGGACGGGGGCCGAATCCCTGGTCATGGAGGGCGGGGCCGTCGTAGGAGTCATCGGCGAAACCGAGGCCGGCGAGAGGCTGGATGTGCGGGCCAGGGGCGTGGTACTGGCAACGGGCGGCTTCGGGAAAAACGCGGACATGGTGAAAAAACATCTTCCGGTGGATCGGCATGCCATGATCTGCGCGGGATGGGCCAAAGGAGACAACGTTCGTCTCGCGCAGGAAGCGGGAGCGGCCGTAGAGGACCTGAACGTGGGTCTGCTGTACAAGGCGGAAATGCCCGATACCGCCGGACTCTCCATGCGCAGTTTCTATCTTCTTCTGTTTAACAACTACCCCGTTGTCAACAGGTTGGGCGAACGGTTCATGGACGAAAGCGCATGGAACGCGTATTTCTCCTACTCGTTGAAAAACCAGCCCGGAGGGAGCGCCTTCGTCATCATCGATGAGGCCATGCGCACCGCCAATCCCTTCACGGACCTTTCAAAGGAAATCCAATCCGGTCGAATCAAGAAGGCGGATTCATTCCGCGACTTGGCGCTTCAAACGGGTCTGCCCCTGGAGACCTTCGAGGCCACCGTGCAGAGATACAATGCCTTTGCCGCCAAGGGCGAGGACGAAGAGTTCGGCAAGCCGGCGGCGTCGCTGACGCCGCTCGCCAAGGCTCCGTATTACGCCATTGAGATTGTGCCCCTGGTGTTGAATACGGTGGGCGGCCCGGTTATCGATGTCAAAGCCCGGGTCTTGAAGGCCGACGGCGCCCCCATAGACGGATTGTACGCCGCCGGCAATGGGACCGCCGGGTTCTACGACAGCTATCCATCCACCGGAATCGGACTTCAGATCTCGAGCATTTTTGGACAGGTCGCCGCGGAATCGGTAAAGGAGGCCATGGCCTACCCGGACGGATCGTACGTCATCTGAAAAAAAGCCGCAGGAACCCTTGCCCCCTTCAGGCAAAGGTCCCTGGTATGGATGGGATACTGAAGGCGGTATGGTCGGCTGCGGAACGCGGCCGTCCTTTATTGGGTTCTCGAGGCGGTCAAGACGTTGCCGGGGTCAATCCGGGGGCGGGGGTGACCCCCGTCTCCTACCAGCCCGTTGATAAACAGCATTGCGGGCAGGCTGGTGAAAAACGCGATTTGCTTTCACGCCCTCGGCGTGACCGCAGATCGCGTTTTTTACAGGCCTGCCGGGACGTTCCTATTCCTTCAACTTGAGCGTCAGGCGGCCGTCGGAGACCCGGACATATTCCACCCCCGCGGCCAGGGTGTTCCAGAAGCCTTTTTCCATGCCGAATTCCTGAATGAGGTCCACATTCTTGACGCCGCCCAGCCAGGCATTGGGCAGCGGAACGCCCCAGATGCTGACGCCCTTCAGTGCGATTACGGGTCTTTGGTCGGCATAACGCAATTCCAGTCCGGCGGTCACCTTGAGCGTCTTGCCGCCTATCAATGGCAAATCCGGATCCAGGGGGATCAGGACTTTGGCGCTGGCCATATCCTCGGACAGATCGATGGCGACCTTCCGCGCCAGGTCGGTATTCCGGGCCAACAGGGCGTTGATTTCCCGGGTGGAAAAGGAGATTTCCCGGGTCGCCTCCGACTCGTCGTACCGTTCGGGTTGGAGGGGCTCCATCTTCCGGGCTGGGACAGGCGCATGCCGGCCCGATGCAGGATCACCGGGGGTGGGTTCCGGTTCGACGGCGGCTCGCCGTTGCATGGGCTCCAGATCCCGGAGTTTGGCCTCCAGGGCCGCCGCTTCCTTGGAACTCAATTCCACCGGATGAAACGACTGGGGAACCAGGATGCGTGTAACCAGGAAATAGGTGAGTGCGCATGCCACGGCGGCGGCAAGCAGGACGAGGAACCAGGTTCGTCCCCATGAACTTCTTGTTTTCGGCTCCGATGACGTCATACGGTTGCGATCCGGTTCCATGGACGACCTTTCCAGGGCATGCAAGGTGATCCAATCAGCAGACGGTACCATTCGTTGTCTTCCGAGAGAAGTATGGGAGAATGGGAGTTCTGTGTCAAGGTGAACGCGGCGACAGGCAACCCCGGAGACGGGATGCCGGCCCCGAAAAAGCCGGAAGTGAAACCGGAAGTTCTTTGCGGTATACTTTTTTTGAGCGAGGGGCTTGCGCCGAATACGTGGAAAGGAACGGAAGAGGAATGGCAGTGAAAGCGCTCGAAGAAGAGGTAAAGGACATGGCCCTCCGCCAGGGAGCGGACCTGGTGGGAGTCGTCCGCGCGGGAGATCTTCCGGAACACGAAGAGGAGATTGCTCGAATCCTGCCGTCGGCGAAGAGCATCGTGGTGGTTGTGGCCAGGCACAGCCTGGCGGCGATACGATCCTCCAACAACCAGGTGGCCCAGTTCGACACTATTCATGCTTATGGAGAAGCGGAAAAGGCGGCTCATGGCCTGGCGCGGTTCCTCGAGTCACGCGGGGCGCCCTCCGTGGCCGTACCGGCCTTCATTCCGCTGGATATGGGGGCGCGCAAGAAGGGGATGCGAGGCGAGATCTGCTGGCGCAGGGCCGGGGTACGGGCGGGACTCGGCAGCTACGGGGAAAACGGCCTCCTGGTCACCCGTTCTTTCGGCAGTGCGGTGCGTATTTCCGGGGTGGTTACCGCCGCGGATCTGGCCGGGGACCCGGTTCTCGATGAAGACGTTTGCGATCATTGCATGCGGTGTGTCAAGGCCTGTCCGGCGGAGGCACTGGCGGGATGTGGAAAGATCAACAAGAAGCGCTGCGGCGACGTGATCTTCAAGCACGGATTCCGGTATTTCCAGCAGATAATGGAGGGGATCGCAAAGGGGGCGTATGTCGATACGCGGGATATCCTCGAGGGGGAAGGACTCAGAGAACTGTGGCAGAACTTCATGACAGGGAACTACTACTACTGTTTCCAATGCCAGGCTCAGTGCCCCGCATCTGCCCTCTATCCCAGGGATAACCCCTGATCCTTGAACCGGAGCAGGTCAATGTCTAATCTGGAAGTAGACGCCTCACGCGAAGACGCGAAGAGATATTGAGGACGTGGCCGCCATAACAGCCCGTTGAAAAACAGCATTTCGGGCAGGCTGTTCAAAAATGATAAGATGCAAGGCGCGCGAATCGTGAGGAATGAGGCGTACAACCAGTATACGCCGCAATGACGAAGGATGAAGTCACGCCGGCGGCGTGACCAAAGGCGTGAAAGCAGATCGCGTTTTTCATCAGCCTGTCAAGGAAACTCTGAAGTAATGCATTCAGGGGTGTTTCCGTTCAAGAGGAACACAAGACGGGAAGCCTTCTCGTCCTCCCTGGATACCTTCCGAACGGTTCCCTCCAGAATATTCAAAAGATTATGCTAACTCATTGAAGGAATCAATAAGCCGGTATATGATATCAGCATACGGGTACATAGTCCGGTACCCGCTTGCAAAGGGTTCGGTGGAGGATGCTCGCGCCGGTGTCGGGGCTGCGGATTCTTCGGGAGTGTGGCCAAGGCCGAAAAGGGGGCGATCTTGCGGCGGGGGTGTGGAATGCGCACTCCGGCGGATGCGTCCCCTGAAACCTACATGAGGAGGGTTTGCGCAATGAACGACGAAACGTATCGCAAACTGGCCGCCGTGCTGGATACACTCCCCAACGGGTTTCCAGCTACGGAAAGTGGGGTGGAACTGCGAATTCTGAAGAAGATCTTCCGGCCCGAGCAGGCGGAACTGTTCTGCGACCTGAAGCTGTACTTCGAAACCGCCGAGCAGATCGCCCAGCGCACGGGACGTCCCCTCGAGGGGTTAAAGAAGATGCTGGTGGGAATGTGGAAGCGGGGACAGATCTTCGGAGCCGCGCTCGGGGACGTGACGGTGTTCAAGATGGTCCCCTGGGCCCTGGGGATCTATGAGTTTCAGCTTCCCTACATGGATCGGGAGTTGGCCGAGATGTGCGAGGAGTACATGCCGGTCTTCGGCCGGCAGTTTTTTGACCACAAACCCCCGCTGATGCAGGTCATTCCCGTGGAGAAAGAGATTCCCGCCCGGCACGAGGCCTTGAGCTATGAGAAGGTGTCCTCCATCATAGACAACGGCCGCGCCTTCATGGTCATGGAGTGCATCTGCAAGAAGGAACAGGGCCTTCTGGACAACCCCTGCAAAAAACCCACGCACGTGTGCATGGGCATTGCCCCCATACCCGGGATCTTCGACAGCAGCCCGTTGGGAAAGGCTGTTTCTCAGGAGGCGGCCCATGAAACCATTAAGAAGGCCGAGGAAGCGGGTCTGGTGCACCTCACCTGGAACGTGCAGAACGGCCACTTCTTCGTGTGCAACTGCTGCGGATGCTGCTGCGGGGTCCTGCGATCCATCAACGAAATGGGCCTTCCCGCGTCCCACGTCGTGAATTCCTACTACTATGCGGAAATCGACGCGGACAACTGCACCGCCTGTGGAACGTGCGCCGAAGAGCGATGCCAGGTGCATGCCATTCAGGAGGGGGACGAAGCCTACGCCGTCATTCGGGACAGGTGCATCGGGTGCGGGCTCTGTGTCGACACGTGTCCGTCCGACGCCATACGCCTGGTGCGCAAGAGCGATGAAGACCTGGCGCTTCCTCCGCAGGACGAGATGGCCTGGTACGAAGAACGCGGGCGCCTGCGCGGCGTGGATTTCAGCGCGTACAAGTAAGGTGATCGTTTACAGGGGGGACCTTTGAACACCCCCCCCGCGCCCCCTTCAAACCGTTTGGAAGGCCGCTGAAAAACGCGATCTGCGGCGTTGCGTTTCCTCCTTCGTCATTTCAGCGTACTGTACGCCTCATTCCTCAGGATTTGCCACGCCAACGGCGATGCTTACATCCCATCGTTTTTGAACAGCCTGCGTGAAATGCTGTTTTTCACAGGGCTGTTAAGAGACGAATTATGAACCGGCTCAAATCGCTTCAAAAAATAATTGGTGGTTCTAAGAATATAAGATTCTCAGAAATGGTAAATCTTGTTGAAGGTTTTGGTTTCTAGTTATCGCGGACCGACGGCAGCCACCACATTTTTGTGCGCCCTGACATTCCTGAACTGATAAGTCTTCAGAATGTCAAGGGGCAAGCAAAGCCGTATCAAATGCGCCAGTTTTTGAAACTAGTTGAAAAGTATGATCTAATATTGGAGGATAAATAATGCGTGACTATCATATTAATATCTTCTATTCAGAAGATGACGGTGGATACATCGCCGATATACCCGATCTTGAGGCATGCTCTACATTCGGCGATACTCCTGAAGAGGCGTTACGTGAAGTCCAAAAGGCAAAAGAATTATGGCTTGAGGCTGCACGGGCGGAAGGCAAGCCTATTCCGCCTCCCAAATATCGACCTGTTATCTATCAGGTAGTATCAGCTTAATGATACACCTGAATCCGTGAAGTGTTTTTCCGGCCAGTCGGTTTTGCAGATTTGAGGTTGATTTCTGGGAGGTTTCGTCGGTCAAACAGGAGTTTCAGAGTTAACGAAGAAAGCAGTTCTCAATTAGCTGGAATCACTAGATAAAACCAGCGAGTTGCTTTGTCGGCCAAGTGTTGCCTGTTTGCGGCGGCTGGGTGGTGCGATAGTGCAAACAACGCCCAACCCATCATTCCACCGGACGCTGCGCGATGAAGCCGCGCACCGCCGGTGAATTCAAACATTCGGTGTAGACAGAAGAGATGGAACATATGGGTGATGATGGAGCACAAACCTTTCCAGGAGGGTCTCGTTCGAAGGTTAACCGCGCGGGCGAGCGGATTCGCGAAGGTATCGCGACAGAGGATGATTCAAATACAGTTGACGAGTGGAGAGCCGCACATCGTGGAGTTCTGAATACATTTCAAGCGATTTTGCGTACCCGAACGAGAGGAACTAACATTGTTGTTGCTCAGCGTCACAAGCGAAGAGCCACCATAGAGGGGAAGTTACGGCGGTTCCCTGCTATGCAACTTTCGAGAATGGACGACGTAGCAGGTTGCCGTCTGATATTTCCAGATATTGCAGCCCTGCAAAGATTTCGTAGCACGTTCCACGACGCACGCTTCCACCATGAACGCAAGAACGACATCGACAAGTACGACTACATTCAGCACCCAAAAGCTACCGGTTATCGAGGGATACACGACGTCTATACGTATGATGTAAATTCTGAATCGGGGCGAGCCTTGAAGGGGGTGATGGTCGAAATCCAGTACCGCACAAGGATTCAGCACGCTTGGGCAACCGCAGTGGAAGTCATAGGATTCATTACCGAGAGTCAACCTAAATTCGAGGAAGGCGACACTAGATATCAATCGGCAATGGCTCTCGCAAGTGAGATCCTTGCGCGGGCGTTTGAAGACCAGGTTGGTCCTTTTCCCCAGAACAGCGACAGTGATGTCGTAAGAGAGTTTTTAGCGCTCGACCAAGATCTTGGCCTTTTGAACATGCTTAGAGGGCTAAACGCTGCAGATACTGCCGTTAGTACGAAGCGCAATACGATTCTGATTTTTGATATGTCGGGGAACCTGGATGTACGAACCTTCCAAGACGCACCTGAGGCTCTGCGTACTCTATTTGAACTTGAAAAAGAGGGTGCTTACCAAGACATAGTTCTGGTGAAGGCGGATACATCTGAAGAAGTCCGATTTGCTTTTAAGAACTACTTCACAGACGCCAGTGATTTCATCGAAATGGTTGAAGAGGGCTGTGAGAAGCTATCTGGAAAGAAAATAATCAAACGAGGCGCTCGAAAGCCTCGTAGAAAAACCAGCAAGGCCGAACAAGGCAAATCCAGCGGTGACGAAAGACCGCACCGCTAATTTGCGACCTTCGTTGCAGAACATTACAACAAATTGCTGTGTTAGAAGATAACATTCGGGGCGTGGATATGAATTCTAATAAATCAATTGAATTGAAGAAAAGCCAAACATTTTACAGTAATTGACGTAAGAAAATATCAATTGGAAAAGAGTATCATAACAATCCAAAGGTGTTATGTTAGGACTACTGTATCGACATAGCCACTCCTCGTGTTCGTAAAACCGGTTTACAATATAATGATTGTTCCACCTTGCCGGGGGCTTCCGTTGAGCATCAATAGTTTCATCTTATTTTCCTTGCTTCCAACGTAAATCAGGGGACACCATACATGTTTTTGACAATGGAGCAGTGTGGCGGCTCATCTGTTCGGAAAGGACGATCGCCTGACCGCCGCTTCCCCCCCAAGCGGACATGGTCCTGGATTGACAACGATTTTTCTCGGGGGTATGGACAAAGAACAACCTGGGCTGCTACAACGGCGTGAGCGCACGGATCGGCCCTTGGGAAGCGTCTATTTCCTCCATCGGTTGGAAGGCATGTTCGGCCGTATGCTATGGCCGCGCAAGGCAGGAAGAAAAGCAAAATACCTGGAAATAGGTAAGGTGTCCGGGGATTGCGGCGACGTGTACGGGATAGGACGCCTTCTTGCCGGGAATAGGCGGAGGGCTCAGGATCACCCTCCGCCTATTCCCGATGCGCCCGGGACAGGATGCACGTTTCTCATGGCGCCGGGGGGAGTGGCAAATGTCTCTGTTCCCGGTTCTCGTGACACCGCTCCTGCGGTGTCACGGAGGAATCGCGGCGCTCTGCGCCGTCCGCACATCGCTGGGTAGAATACGCTCGGGTGTATGGTGAGGGCGCGGGAGCGCCCTGGCCCTTGAACGTTACACCGCAGGAACGGTGTAACGAGGGGAAGGCTGAATCGCTCCCGGAAGGGACCGCTTTCACCGGAATTACCCGCTGCGGCAGACCTTCGGCGCCGTGAGGCGCCCAAAACGAAAGCCCATGGACAGGACATCCAGGGCCTCTTATGCGTACAATCCGTTCTACTGCGTACCGAATGCGTACCCGAGTTTCTTGAATTTTCCCCGCTTTTCTGTAACCGCTTGATGTGTCTGGAGCCACCGGGCGGATTCGAACCGCCGACCTGATGATTACGAATCAACTGCTCTGCCGGCTGAGCTACGGTGGCCTCTTCTTGTTTTCGTTGATATCACAGGGACTTGAGCTGCGTCAAGGCAAATTCCCGGTGGACTGGCGGCTTCTTGACGGAGTTGATGAACCGCATTGGGGGCAGGCTGGTCAAAAACGATGAGGTGCGAGGCGCGCGAATCCTGAGGAATGAGGCGTACAACCAGTACGCCGCAATGACGAAGGATGAAGCGCAACACAGCGGATCGCGTTTTTCCACAGCCTGGTAAGAAGCTCCGCCCGACATGCGACCCCGTCATTGGATATCCGCGTGAAATTCCTGAAGGGAACGCGTGTTGCGCTCCTGTTCCTTCATGGCGGCGATGCCCCGCACCGCCGCGATGGCCGCTGCCGTGGTGGTGATGTAAGGCACCCGGTACTTCACGGCCGCCTTGCGGATATAGGAATCGTCGATGAGGCTCAACCTCCCGGCCGGCGTGTTGATGACCAGTTGGATCTCCCGGTTCTTGATGGCGTCCACCACGTTGGGACGGCCTTCCTGAAGCTTATGGATGCATTCGCAGGGCACTCCGTTTTGGGTCAGGTACTGGTGGGTGCCTTCGGTGGCCTTGACGGCGAATCCCAGTTCCCGGAGACGCCGCGCCGCTTCCAGGGCGGACGTCTTATGTTCGTCCGTCACAGTCAGCAGAGCAGTGCCTTCCAAGGGGAGCATGGAACCGGCGGCTTCCTGGGCCTTGTAGAACGCCATGCCGAAGGAATCGGCGATGCCCAGCACTTCGCCCGTGGAACGCATTTCCGGTCCCAATATGGGATCCACCTCGGGGAACATGTTGAAGGGAAATACGGCTTCCTTGACTCCGAAATGAGGAATGGTCCGGGGAACAAGATTCAATTCCGAAAGCTTCCTGCCCATGATGAGTTCCGTGGCCAGTCGGGCCATGGAGATGTTGCATACTTTGGATACCAGGGGCACCGTGCGGGAGGCCCGGGGGTTGGCTTCCAGAACGTAGACCTGCTCGTTATAAATGGCGTATTGCACGTTCAACAGCCCCACGACCTTCAGGGCCGTGGCGATCTTGCGGGTGTATTCCCGGATGGTTTCCTGATGCTTTTCGGGGATGCTGATGGGGGGGATCACGCAGGCCGAGTCTCCCGAGTGGATTCCGGCCAGTTCGATGTGCTCCATGACCGCGGGCGCGAAGGCGTGCTCCCCGTCCGCCAGGGCGTCCGCCTCGGCCTCGATGGCGTTTTCCAAAAACTTGTCGATGAGGATGGGGCGCTCGGGTGTCACTCCGGCGGCCTGAGACATGTAATGGTCGAGCATGTCCTCGCCGTACACCACTTCCATGCCCCGGCCTCCCAGGACGTAGGAGGGTCTCACCATGAGCGGATAGCCGATTTCCGCCGCCACCACCCGGGCCTCCTCCAGAGTGCTCGCCATGCCCGCCCTGGGCATGGGAACGCCCAGATCGGACATCATCTTCCGGAAACGATCCCGGTCTTCCGCCAGGTCGATGGCGTCGGGAGACGTTCCCAGAATGGTCACGCCGGCTCGGGACAGTTCGTTGGCGATGTTCAGGGGCGTCTGACCTCCGAACTGGACGACGACGCCTTCCGGTTTTTCCTTTTCGTAAATGGAAAGCACATCTTCCACCGTGAGGGGCTCAAAATACAGGCGGTCCGAGGTGTCGTAGTCCGTGGAGACCGTCTCGGGGTTGCAGTTCACCATGATGGACAGGATCCCCATGTCCCGGAGGGCGAACGCCGCATGCACGCAGCAGTAATCGAATTCGATCCCCTGCCCGATGCGGTTGGGTCCTCCGCCGAGCACCATGACCTTGCGTCCCTGAACCGTTTCCACGCGGTCCGGTGCGTTGTAGGTGGAAAAGTAGTAAGCCGCGTTTTCCACCCCCGAAACCGGTACGGGTTCCCATGCCTGCCTAAGGCCGAGTTCGATGCGCTGATTCCGGAGACCCGTTTCGGGAAGGTCCAGGAGCCGGGACAGGTACCGGTCCGCAAACCCGTCTTTCTTGGCGCGGACCAGGAGATCGTTGGGGATACCCCGCCCCTTGTGTTCGAGGATTTCCTCTTCCAGCAAGACCAGCTCTTTCATCTGTTCGAGGAACCATTCCTTGATGTGGGTCTTTTCATGCAACAGGCGGATATCCGCGCCCTTGCGAAGGGCTTCGTACAGGATGAACTGGCGTTCGCTGGAGGGTTGGGTCAGCAGATCCAGGAGCTGTTCCAGGCTCCTGTGGTGAAAATCCTTCACAAATCCCAGACCCCAACGGTCCTTTTCCAGAGATCGTATGGCCTTCTGATAGGCCTCCTTGTAGTTCTTTCCGATGCTCATCACTTCGCCCACGGCCCTCATTTGAGTGCCGAGGATGTCGTGGGCGTCCGGGAACTTCTCGAAGGCCCAACGGGCGAATTTCACCACGACGTAGTCTCCCCAGGGGGTATATCGATCCAGGGTCCCGGCCCGCCAGTAAGGGATTTCATCCAGGGTGAGTCCCCCCGCAAGCAAGCTGGACACAAAGGCGATGGGGAAGCCCGTAGCCTTGGAGGCGAGGGCGGAGGATCGAGACGTACGGGGGTTGATTTCGATGACCACGACCCGGCCGGTGACGGGATCGTGGGCGAATTGGATGTTCGTGCCGCCGATGATTTCAATGGCCGAGACGATGTCGTAGGAATATTTCTGAAGGCGTTGCTGGAGTTCTTCACTGATGGTCAGCATGGGAGCCGTGCAGAAAGAATCCCCGGTGTGTACGCCCATGGCGTCCACGTTTTCGATGAAGCATACGGTGATCTTCTGATCCTTGGCGTCGCGGACCACTTCGAGTTCCAGCTCCTCCCAACCCAGGACGGATTCCTCGATGAGAACCTGGTTTACCAGGCTTGCGGAGAGCCCTCTCGCCGCAACGGTTTCGAGTTCCTCCACGTTGTATACCAGGCCGCCGCCGGTCCCGCCCATGGTGTAGGCCGGACGCACCACTACGGGATACCCCAGATCCGCGGCGATTTCCTTGGCCGTCTCCACGGAGAAGGCCACCCGGCTTCTGGGCATGTCGATGCCCAGGCGGTTCATGGTCTCCTTGAAGGCATCCCGGTCTTCGCCTCTCTTGATGGCTTCTTCCTGGACTCCGATGATTTGGACACCGTATTGCTTCAGAACGCCCCGTCGGGCCAGCTCGGAGGACAGATTCAGACCGCTCTGGCCTCCGAGATTCGGCAACACGGCGTCCGGACGTTCCTTGCGGATGATGCGTTCCAGGCTCTGGAAGTTCAGCGGTTCGATATAGGTAATGTCCGCCGTGCCGGGGTCCGTCATGATGGTCGCCGGGTTGGAATTTACGAGAACGATTTCGTATCCCAGTTTCCGCAGGGCCTTGCAGGCCTGGGTTCCGGAATAGTCGAATTCGCAGGCCTGGCCGATGACGATGGGTCCGGAGCCGATAATCAGGATCTTCTTCAAATCACTTCGCTTGGGCAATGGAGTCTCCTTTACTGACTGCTTCTCGTGCGAGGTTCCCAAGGGTTTGGGTCGGGCGCCGGGTCCGGGCGGGGCATGGATCGGAGAACCGGCGGGGAATCCGCGCGCGGATCGGGGTCAAAAACAGCTGCTGCCGTCCCAACAGTGCGTACAGAGTCGTTCCTTGGGCAGGCCGATGGCGTTCACCAGGTCCTCGAGCCTCTGATATCGGAGGGATGTAAGACCCATGCGGGTTCGTACCCAATCGGCGAGGGCCCGCCTGTTGCCGGAATTCGGTTTCACGTAGTCCTCCACGTGATCCAGGTTTCCCTCCAACTCCAATATACCTTTTCTGCCGATGAGAGCCAAAGAGGACTGGGAGAGGGAGAAGTTCAGAAAATTGCACGGGTACACCAAGCAAGGACAGGCAAGACGCATATGGACTTCCCGGGCGCCCGCCGTAAAGAGCTTCTGAATGGTGTCCTTGAGCTGTGTGCCTCGAACGATGGAGTCCTCACAAAAGAGGAGACGTCTCCCTTGAATCAGATCCTGGACCGGGATGAGTTTCATACGGGCCACCAGATCCCGGACTTCCTGGTTTTGGGGCATGAACGAGCGGGGCCACGTGGGTGTGTATTTCACGAAGGGGCGCATGTAGGGAATCTTCTTCTCATTGGCGTATCCGATGGCATGGCCCACGCCCGAATCGGGAATACCGGCCACCAGGTCGGGTATGAGGTCGTCGTTGCGGGCGAGCAATGCGCCGCAGCGGTATCTGGCCTCCTCGACATTGATCCCTTCGTAACTGGACGCCGGATAGCCGTAATAGATCCACAGGAACGCGCAAATCTGCATCCGTTCGCGGGCCGGGATCCGGACTTCCCATCCGTCCGGAGTAAGAAAGAGGGTTTCGCCGGGCCCCAGCACTTTTTCCGGCTGGAATTCCAGGTTGGGCAGTGCACAGGTTTCCGAGGTCACCGCATAGGCCCCTTCCTTCTTCCCGAGCGTGAGCGGCGTGCGGCCCCATTTGTCCCGGGCCGCCCACAACCCTTCTTGAGTCAGCAGGAGCAGGGAACAGGAACCCTCGATGGAGTCTTGCACGTTTCGGATGCCGTCCTCGAAGGTCTGTTCCTGACAGATGAGCATGCCGACCAATTCCGTGGGGCTTGTGGAGAACGCATGGGTTTCGGTGAAGAAATGGCGCGATGCAAAGGCGCGCCGAGTCAGTTCTTCCAGGTTTACGATGCGTCCCACGGTGGCCACGGCGAAAGTGCCCAAATGCGATGCAATGACGAGGGGCTGGGGGTCCGTGTCCGAAATGACGCCGATTCCGTACCTTCCGGAAAACTTTTCCAGGTCCGGTTCGAACTTGGAGCGGAAATAGTCGTTTTCGATATTGTGTATGGAGCGGTGGCATTCGTGCTCGTTCATGACGGCCATGCCCGCCCGCCGGGTCCCCAGATGAGAGTGGTAGTCGGTACCGTAAAACACGTCCCGGACGCAGCTTTCACGCGAGACGCAGCCAAACAAGCCGCCCATGCTTTGAATCCTTTCAGTATTCAGTCTGAAGAAAAATCGTAACGGAATGTTGAGCGAGAGTAATAATCTATTGGGCCGCGGTTGGCAATAGCGGATCGAGGTCTTCAGGGAGCCGGACCCCACTTTTGCCCCTTTCAAGGTACAGAGGCGGGATGATAGAATAGGCGGGCCGGAAAGAGCCCGGCCTGACAGGCCGTTGAAATACGCGACCCGCTGTGTTGCGCTTCATCCTTCGACATTGCGGCGTACGGCATGTACGCCTCATTCCTCAGGATTCGCGCGGCTTGCATCTCATCGTCTTTCAACAGCCTGCCGGCGTAGCTGTTTATCAACAGGCTGCTGAGACGGACGCCGCTCCGCTTTCGGCGACACGCCGTGCAAGCCCAACCTATGGTGATGAAAGGGGAAGTGATGACGACGGTAAGAATCATGCCTTGTCTGGACATGAAGAACGGTCGAGTGGTCAAGGGAGTTCACTTCGTGGACCTGAAGGATGCCGGGGATCCGGTGGACCATGCTCGATTCTATCAGGAAGAAGGGGCGGACGAACTGGCCATGCTGGATATCGCGGCGACGCTGGAGAATCGAAAGACGCGTCTGGAGTGGGTCCGGAGTGTTTCCGCCGTCATCGATATACCGCTTACGGTGGGAGGGGGCATTTCGACGCTGGAAGATATCGAGATGCTTCTATATGCGGGGGCGAAACGGATTTCGATGAACAGCGCCGCGGTGAAACGGCCGGAGCTGGTACAGGAAGCGGCGGAGGCCTTCGGCTCGGATCGCATCACGGTGGCCATCGATGCGCGCAGGAGCGGGGACATGCCTTCCGGGTTCGAGCTGGTGGTGTCCGGAGGCACCCGGGCCGTGGCGCAGGATGCCGTGGATTGGGCCAAGCGATGCGAGTCCCTGGGCGCCGGCGTACTCTTGCCTACCAGCATGGACGGAGACGGAACCCAGGCGGGCTATGATCTGCCGTTCACGCGGGCCGTTTCGGAAGCAGTGCGCATTCCGGTGGTCGCTTCAGGGGGCGCGGGCAAACTCCAGGACTTTTACGACGCCGTGACCCAAGGCGGCGCCGACGTCTTGTTGGCCGCCTCCGTGTTCCATTATCGGCTGCTTCGTATCCGAGAGGTGAAAGCCTATTTGCTGGAAAAGGGTATTCCCGTATTCCTGTAAGAGGGGGGGGTCAGCTTTCAGACTGGGCGGCGCCGGCGGCGGAATGGGCGTTTTGATGATTCCGTTCCATCCGGTTTTGATGAAGCAGGCGCTGCTTGAGGGCGGAGAGTTCCGAGGTGAGGCTTACCTTGTACAAATGCGGATTGGTCATCCGTTTGTAGGTCGGGTGCATGCGCGCCATGTCCTCCTCCATCCGTTGCTGGATCTCCGGTAGAGAGGGGAACTTGTAGACCAGTTCTCCGTCTCGGATGATGGTCTCGTGCATGGGCTCGAAGGTGTCCGAAGACAGGAGGCGTATGTGCTTCCAGGGGAACTGGGGATGGAATGCGTCCACGGTGGTTCCGTGCTCCAGTGGTTCGTCGGCGAGGGCCAGCAGATCCAGCTGCATTTCCCCGTCGCGAAAGAACCGGTAGAGATGTTTATGCCCCGGGTCCGTGGTTTTGTCCGGATTGTCCGAAATCTTGATCTTGGGGACCAGCTGTCCATTCACCTCGACCGCGGCGAGTTTATACACCCCGCCCAGATGACTCCAGCCGTGGGAAGTGACCAGGTGGGTCCCCACGCCGTAATCCAGGCGGCGGATGATCCGTTCGCCGTCCACGCCGTTTTCCGCGGCCATGGTCCGGATGTCCGAGAGCACCTGGCGGATCACTTCTTCATCCAGGTTGTTACTGATGACGATGCGGGCCTTGTCCAAGCCGGCCTGGTCCAACCGGATGGAGCATTCCATGGCCAAATAAGCCAGGTCTCCGCTGTCCAGTCGAATGCCCAGGAAGCGGTGTCCCTTGGCCTCCAATTCCTTGCCCACGATGATGGCGTTGGGTAAGCCGCTTTCCAGCGTGTTGTAGGTGTCCACCAGCAAAACGGTGCCCTTGGGGTAAACCTCGGCGTAGTTTCGGAACGCTTCCAGTTCGCTCTTGAAACTCATCACCCAACTGTGGGCCATGGTGCCCTTGACGGGAATGCCGTATTTCAGACCCCCCTGAACATTGGACGTTCCCCGGCATCCGCCGACGAAAGCGGCGCGCGTGGCGGAGAGAGCGCCGTCGGGACCATGGGCCCGGCGGGCCCCGAATTCGATGACGTTGCCGTATTCAGCGGCCCGATAGATGCGCGACGCCTTGGTGGCGATGAGCGTCTGGAAATTCATGATGTTGAGCAGGGCCGTCTCGATGAACTGGGCTTCGGCGATGGGGGCTTTGACCACCACCATGGGGGTCTTGGGAAAGACGGCCCGTCCTTCCGGCACGGCGTACAAATCGCCGGTGAAGCGAAAGGTCTTCATGTAGTCCAGAAAGTCGTCGGGAAACATGCGAAGACTGTACAGATAGTCAATTTCGGTGGTGCCGAAGTTGATGTTCATTACATACTGGACAGCCTGTTCCAGTCCCGCGGCGACGCAGAAAGTGCTGTTGAAGGGCGGATGTCGGAAGAACAGATCGAATACGGCGGTCTGGCGGCACTTCCCCTGGGCGAAGTATCCACCCACCATGGTGAGTTCGTATAAATCCGTAAGGAGAGTCAGATTCCCCATGATTCTGCAAGACAAAGGGCAAGCTCGATAGGCCTGCCCCGTTGATGTCCCGATCGATGGAGCGGGAAACGGGACTCGAACCCGCGACATTCACGTTGGCAACGTGATGCTCTACCAACTGAGCTATTCCCGCTGACAAGCCGCATAGTAGGGATCTTTTGAGGGTTTGTCAATTACAATTTGCGGGTTCTTCAAGGGCGCGGAGATGCCTGGAAGTCCTTGGTTTTCTTGTATTCTTCGTAATATTTCAGTACCCGGTCGATGTAGGTCCGGGTTTCCCGGAAGGGGGGTACGCCGTTGTACTGCTCTACCCGGGAGGGTCCGGCATTATAGGCCGCCAAGGCCAGGCGCTTGTCCTGGAAACGGTCCATGAGCATCCGGAAATATCGGGAGCCGCCCTCCAGGTTCGCCTGCGCGTTGAAGGGATCCGCCACCTGCATGTCCTGGGCCGTCTCCGGCATGAGCTGCATGAGACCCTTGGCTCCCGCCCGGGATACGGCGTCTTCCTTGAAGTTCGACTCCGCCCGGATCATGGCTTTGATCAAAGCGGGATCCAGGCCGTACCGTGCGGCGCATTGCGCGATCATCACATCGTCGGGAGGAGCGCCGCCCCGTCCGAAGTAGCGGAACGACCGATACTTGGGGTTGTTCGGTATGTTGGAGAAAAAGGTGCGTCCCTGTTCATCCTTGTAATAGTAGACCTCGGCCCACGCGGATACGGAAACCAGCCCGGACGCCGCGATCCCGAGAGCCAGGATCCATGCGGACAGGAGTTTCATGGACGCCCTCCTACTTGGGGACTTTTTCCCAGTCTTCGAGGAACTTCTTCAGCCCGATGTCCGTGAGGGGATGGGAAATCATCTGCTCGATGACTTTGTATGGCATGGTGCAGACATCCGCTCCCATGAGGGCCGCTTCCACCACGTGCAGGGGGTTCCGTACCGAGGCGACCAGAAGTTCCGCCTCGTAGGAGTAATTGTCCAGAATGGTCCGGATGGTCTGGCACAAGTCCATGCCCGTATGGGCGATATCATCCAACCGGCCCACAAAGGGGCTGATATACCGGGCCCCGGCTTTGGCGGCCATGAGGGCCTGCAGGGGTGAGAACACCAGGGTCACGTTGGTGGGAACCCCTTTGGCCTTCAGCAGCTTTACCGCCTTGAGCCCTTCCGACACCATGGGGATCTTTACGACGATGTTAGGATGGATTCGGGCCAGAATCAGGGCTTCCTGCACCATGCCTTGTACGTCCGTGCTCACCACTTCCGCGTTTACCGGACCGTCTACGATGGCGCATATCTCGGCGATCAATTCCTGGAAGGGCCTGCCTTCCTTGGAAGCCAGGCTGGGATTGGTGGTTACGCCGTCCAGAATTCCCAAGTCGTTCGCTTTGCGTATTTCGTCCAGATTTGCCGTATCGATGAAGAATTTCATGGTAGTCCACCTCAGTCCGGTTTTTTTTGTTGTTCCATAAATCGGTTGCGACATTCTTCGCTGCAAAAATAGTGCCGCTCCCCTTGTATGACCTTGGAGACGGCTTCCCGCATAGGGACATACACCTGGCAGACGGGATCCTTCACCATCTCGTCCTTGATACGTTCCGTGGAGGGAGGCTTGCGGAATCTGCGGGATTCCCGGCCTCCGGGCAACGTAAAGACGTTCTTCAACAGCCGATACAGGAGATACAGAAGGATTCCGATCAGGAGGATGCGGATCATGACCGCACGCTTTCTGTGCCGGCGTCGGGCAGCGCTTCCAGCAGGGCGCGAATCGACATACCCCGTACGGGATGAACCAAATCCGGTGCGATTTCGGCCAGCGGCAGCAGGACGAAGACCCTTTCATGCAGGAATTCATGGGGTAACGTGAGCCGGGGGTGTTTCATGGTCAAATCGTCGTACAACAGCAGATCCAGATCGATGAGGCGTGGTCCCCATTTGACGGTTCGCACCCGTCCCATGGTCTGTTCCACCTCCAGGAGGCGGTCCAGAAGGGCCAGGGGATCGAGCTCTGTGGCCAGTTCCACGGCGGCGTTGATAAACTTCTCCTGTTCTTTGAATCCCACGGGCTCGGTTTGGTAAAATCCCGATACACACATCACGGAAGTATTTTCCACCTTTTCGAGGCGGGCCAAGGCTTCCCGGCAGTTCGCCGCCCGATCCCCCAGGTTGGAACCGATGCCCAAAAAGGCGCGGTGACTCCGCGGAAAAGGGGCCCATGATGCGGTTTGCTTCATTGGGAGCCCTTCCCATGCAAGGGTTTTCGGGTCAAATCCAGCGTGCGGATGCGCTGAACCGCTTCCCGGAGCCGCTCCTTGTTCACGCACAGGCAGATACGGACGTATCCTTCTCCCGAGGGTCCGAATCCATTTCCCGGAGTCGTCACGATACCGGTACGAGTCAGCAGCAGGGTGGAAAAATCGGACGATGTGAACCCCTCGGGAACGCGCACCCACAGGTAAAAGGTGGCTTTAGGGGGGAGCACCGGCAGTCCGGCTTCCCGGAGTCCGTGCACCAGAATGTCCCTGCGTTCGCGGTACACCTCGATGATTTCGGAAGCGCAGCGCTGGTCCCCTTCCAGAGCCTCGATGCCCGCATACTGGATGGCGTCGAACGCCCCGGAATCGATGTTGGATTTCACCACGCCGAGCGCCTGAATGACGTCCGCGTTCCCCACCGCGAATCCGATGCGCCAGCCAGTCATGTTGTAGGTCTTGGAAAGCGAATGAAACTCGATGCCCACTTCTCCGGCTCCTTCCGCCTGCAGGAAACTCGGAGCCCGGTACCCGTCGAATCCCATTTCCGAATAGGCATTGTCGTGACACACGATCAAATCGTACGTGCGGGCGAAGGCCGTCACTTCCCTGAAGAACTCGAGTTCCGCCGTGGCTGACGTGGGATTGTTGGGATAGTTCAGAAACAGGATCCTGGCTTTGCGCGCATGGTCCGGAGAAATGGACGCCAAATCGGGAAGAAATCCGTTTTTTTCCAGCAACGGCATGAGCACCGGCTCTCCGCCCGCAAAGATGGTCCCGTTTCGGTACACGGGATAGGCGGGATCCGGGATTAGAGCGAGGTCCCCCGGGTTAACGAAAGCCAACGGCAGGTGAGCGATGCCCTCCTTGGAGCCGATAAGGGTGACCACTTGGGAATCGGGATCCAAAGATACTCCGAATCGTTTCTCATACCAGCGGGCCACGGCCTGATTGAAAGCCTTCATCCCGGAGTATGCGGGATACCGGTGCGTGGCCGGGTCGTGGGCCGCCTCGCACAAACGTTTTATGATATGATTCGGAGTCGGGAGATCCGGATCCCCCACGCCCAAATCGATAATGTCCATTCCCCGTTTTCGAACCTCATCCCGTTGTCGGTCCAATTCCTTGAACAGATAGGGCGGGAGTTTTTTCAGTCGGTCCGCTTTTTCCGCTCGTTGCATGGGTAAACGCACTCCTCTCCTGAGGGCTCATTCCAAACCGAGAACGTCCTGCATGTCGTACAGACCAGCCGGTCTGCCAGCCACCCATAGGGCGGCATGGACGGCGCCCCGGGCGAAATTGGCCCTGCTGTGACACCGGTGAATCAATTCCAAACGTTCCCCGGGTCCGGCGAACATCACCGTATGTTCGCCCACGATATCGCCCGCGCGGATGGTCTGCAGCCCGATTTCCCGTTGGTTACGAGTTCCGGTTATTCCATGTCGAGCGAATACGCCCACCTCCTCCAGATGCGTTCCGTGGGTCTCGGCGATGAGTTCCCCCAGGCGAAGAGCCGTTCCGCTGGGCGCATCCTTCTTCATACGGTGGTGGGCTTCCAGGATCTCAACGTCGTAGGACGGACCCAGTATGCGGGCCATTTCCCGAACCAACCGGAACATGAGATTTATTCCTACGCTCATGTTGGGAGCCCATACCAGGGCCGTCTTGCGGCCGAGATTGCGGATCTCGGAAGCTTCCTCGGGTGTAAATCCGGTGGTCCCGATGACCATCCGCTTGCCGGCTTCGGCCGCGATGCGGGCGTTTTCCATCGTAGCCGTATGGTGCGTAAAATCGATGAGTACGTCCGCCCCTTGCAGAATGTCCTGGAGTGCGGAGGCGGCGACCACCTCGATACCGGCCACTTCCTCGCCGATCTTGGGGTGGTCCGGATGTTCGAACACCCCCGTGATGCTCATGGAAGGTTCGTCCAGAATCGTCCTGACAATCTCCTGACCCATTTTGCCGAACACTCCGGCAACGACGACGTTCACCATCCGTTACCTCCAGGGTATGGTATGGCAGGCTGTTGAAACATGCGATCGGCTGCGTTCCGCTTTATGCTTCGTCCTTGCGGCGCACTGTGAGTACGCCTCATTCTCAGGATTCGCGCGCCCTGCATCGCATTGTTTTGCACCAGCCTGCCCGAAATACGGTTCATCCGCAGGCTGTTGAGCCGGCTCATGGATTACAGGAGTTTATACTGCCGCAACATCTCCGCAAGCTTGTTCCGGTTCGGAGCGGCCATAGGGCACAAGGGAAGGCGAAATTCCTCCTCGATCCACCCCATCATGGCCAAGGCCGTTTTGACGGGAACGGGATTGGTCTCGATGAACATGGCCTGGCAGAGCGGAAACAGCTTCAGAAACAGATCGCGGGCTCGTTCATGATCCCCGCTCAGCCATGCGTTCACATATTCCGAGGAGTTCCTGGGAACGATGTTGGCCACTACGCTGATCACGCCTTTTCCCCCGACGCTCAACAAGGGGAGGGTCACCGCGTCGTCCCCGCTAAGCAAAACGATCTTGTCTCCGCATTTCACCTGAATCTCGGTCATCTGGGAGAGCGATCCCGAAGCCTCTTTGATGGCCACTATTTCGCTCCATTCCGCTAAACGAGCTACCGTTTCCGGGAGCAGGTTAATGGAAGTCCGTCCCGGCACGTTATAGAGCACCATGGGGAGGGCGGTTTCCTTCACAATGGTGGTGAAATGCTGATACAATCCCTCCTGGGAGGGTTTGTTGTAATACGGAGTAACGGAAAGCGTGGCGTCGGCGCCCACTTCTTTGGCGTGCCGGGTGAGTTCCACAGCCTCCCAAGTGCTGTTGCCCCCGGTTCCTGCAATAACGGGAACACGTTTCTTTACGGCGTCCACGCATATTTCAATTACACGATTGTGTTCTTCGATGGACAGGGTGGCTGATTCCCCGGTGGTTCCCACGGGGACGACGGCGCTGGTGCCGTTCTCGATATGGAATTCGATCAACCGTCGGTACGCTTCTTCGTCGATGATTCCGTTTCGAAAAGGGGTGATTAAAGCCACAATGGAACCCGAAAACATATCTATCCTCCTGTCAGGCGGTCAAACGCTAGGGTCTGCCACGCCCGGCGGCGTGCGCTGCTTTAGGCTTCGTCCATGCAGGGTACCGCAAGTGCGCTCCATTCCTCAGGATCCGCCACGCCGGCGGCGTGGCTCGCATGTCACCGCTTTCGGCCGTCCTGCCCGTACCCTTGTGCTTCAAGAGACGCCATGGACGGAACGGCTTCTACGGAAATACGTCCAGAGTACACGAAGGCCGTGTTCCCTTCCAAAAACACGTGTCCAAATTCCGATGCCGGGTCGGGTACGACATCGACCGTCAAATTCTCCCCTCCCGCGGTATGGACGGACACAGGCGGGCGCACCGTCCCTTTCTTTGTACAGACGAGAACCGCCGCCACGGCGCCGGTTCCGCAGGCCAGCGTCTCGTCTTCGACTCCTCTTTCATAGGTTCGGATGGTAAGGGTGTCGGGTTGCAGCACCCGTACAAAATTGGTATTGGTCCCTAAGGGTTGAAAGCGCTCGTGGTACCGGATAGACCTTCCCAGGGTCATGACGGGCATCGCTTCGATGTCATCCACAAGCAGCACGGCGTGGGGCACCCCCGTATTCACGCTGGATATCCGGGTGAGCCGTTGCTGCACCAACAGTTCCTCGTCCAGCACCAGACCATAAGGTTGGGGCATCTGGATGCGAACGCGTCCCCCATCGAGTATGGATGCGTGCAGAAGGCCCGCGCGCGTTTCCACGGTCATGTGACGAGGGGCCGCGTCCATGTATCGGGCGAACCGGGCCGCACATCGTCCCCCGTTGCCGCACATGTCCGCCTCGCTGCCGTCGGAGTTGAAAAAACGCGCCTTGAAGTCCCCGGCGTCGGAAATCTGAATCAGAACAATACCATCCGCACCAATGCCGGACTTGCGCCGGCACAAGCATTGAATCGCGCCCGGAGACAGATCTTCGGAAAAGCGCCCATTCCGGTCGTCCAGAAGGACGAAGTCGTTGCCGCTCCCGTGCATCTTTACAAATGGTTGGTCTATCCATGGATTCATAGCGCCGAACTCTTCCGACTTCTTCCCGAGGGGTCCTCATCGGACGCGGAGGAAAACCGAAGTCGCCCCGTCCTCCGATTTTCCGGCCTGGGTCACCGGCCATACCCGGTATTCATGAATGCGGCCGGGTTCCGGGTGGGGATCCACCGCTTCGAAACTGAGGGACGTCCGCTGTTTTTCCTCAGGAGACAAGCGATACTCCGCCAGGACCTGGAAATATTCCGGGCAAGCCCTGCACGGCTTTTCGCCGGCTGAGAATACACCGCGACCCGCGGCGAAGCTTTCGATCCTGTCCGCGGGTCCGGTCCATGTCCATTCAAGAGTTACGAGGCCGTCCTGCTGGGAAGCGGTGACCTCGAGCACTCCGGCGCCGGTTTCCCCGGCAATACGGGGAGGCCCCTTCTTCCCGCAACCGGGGAGCATCAGGATCACCAGAAGAATCAGGAGGAGGCGTCGGTGCTCCACAACCGTTCTTCCCATCGTTTCAGTTCCTGTTCCACCTGATTCCGGGCGGTTCCTCCCGGGATGTTCCGTGTTTCGATGGAGCGTTTCACGTCCAGCACGTCGTACACGTCCGGGCCGATGAGGTCCGAGAAGGCGCGGAGTTCGGCCGGTTCCAGTTCGTACAGTTCCTTGTTCGCGGAAAGAGCGAATTGAACCAGTTCACCGACGGTATGGTGGGCCCGGCGGAAAGGCATGCCCTTCCGAACCAGATAGTCCGCAAGGTCCGTGGCCGTGAGAAAACCGGATTGGGTGGCCTGGAACATGCGATCCGCATTGAATGTCAGGCCGTTTACGACCTCCGCCAAGACCGTCAGTGTGGCGGTCACCGTGTCCACCGAGTCGAACAAGGGCTCCTTGTCCTCCTGCATATCCCGATTGTAGGAGAGGGGAATCCCTTTCATCAGGGTGAGCACGGACAGCAAATTTCCGTAAACGCGGCCCGTTTTTCCTCTGGCCAACTCGGCCGCGTCGGGGTTCTTCTTCTGGGGCATGATGGAACTGCCCGTGGTGTGAGCGTCGGACATATCCACGAACCCGAACTCCCGCGTGCTCCAGATGACCAGTTCTTCCGTGAGTCGGCTCACATGCATCATGATGACGGCGGCGGTGAAGAGAAACTCCGCGACAAAATCCCGGTCGCTCACGGCATCCAAACTGTTCCGTGAAACGGAGTCGAATCCCAGCAGCCGACTCACGTGCTCCCGATCCACGGCAAAGGGAGTACCTGACAGAGCCGCACTGCCAAGGGGTAACACATTCACACGCCGGGCGCAATCCCCGAGTCGTTGGTCATCCCTTTCCAACATTTCCACATAGGCCAGAAGATGGTGAGCCAGGAGAACGGGCTGGGCCCGTTGCAGATGGGTGTATCCCGGCATCACCACGTCCAACTGTTTTCGGGCCTGGGTCACCAGCGCCTTTTGAAGATCTCCGACCCGGCGCCGGCAGCGGGCTATGGCATCCCGGAGGAACATTCGGACATCCAGGGCGATCTGGTCATTTCGACTCCGGGCCGTATGGAGTTTCTCGCCCAGGGGGCCCAGCATGTCGATGAGCCGAGCCTCGATGTTCATGTGGATGTCTTCCAGGGTCGGGTCGAACTCGAAATCCCCGCGGTCCATGGCCTGGCGAATGGCTCCCAGGGCCTCGACGATCCGGTCCGCCTCCTCGTGTTCAATGATCCCCTGGCGGGCCAGCATACGGCAATGGGCCACACTGCCGTCGATATCGTAAGGATAGAGTCGCTGATCGAAGTGGATGGAAGAGGTGTACTGTTCCACGGCCCGGTCCGTGGAAAGACGGAATCTGCCGCCCCAGAGTTTTCTGGAAGTGCCCAAGTCTACACCGCCTTCTCAAGAAGCTGTCGCCGAATGCGCAGCCTCAGTCCGTTGAGACGGATGAATCCCGTGGCGTCCTTCTGGTCGTACACGGTTTCTTCCTCGAAGGTGGCCAGATCGGGGGAGTACAAGGATCGCTCCGACTTTCGGCCGGTCACGATGACATTGCCTTTGTAGAGTTTAAGCCGGACCACGCCGTATACGTTCTCCTGGGCCTCGTCCATGACGGTTTGCAGCAGGCGGCGTTCCGGCGCAAACCAGAACCCGTAGTAGATGAGTTCCGAATACCTGGGAATCAAGGAGTCCCGGATACGCATCACTTCCCGATCCATGGTGACGGATTCAGCAGCCCGATGGGCGGCCTGGAGGATGGTGCCCCCCGGCGTTTCGTACACCCCCCGGCTCTTCATGCCCACATATCGGTTCTCCACCATATCCACACGTCCGACGCCGTGCCGTCCGCCCAGCTCGTTCAATCGCGCCAGAAGCCCGGCGGGGCTCAACCGTTCGCCGTCGATGCTCACGGGGTTTCCTCGTTCGAAGGCGATTTCGACGGTGGCGGGTCGGTCCGGGGCCTTTTCGGGAGAAACGGTCAACCGGTACATATCTTCCGGGGGTTCCGCCCAGGGATCTTCCAGAATTCCCCCCTCGAAGCTCAGGTGGAGCAGGTTCCGATCGCAACTGTAAGGCTTTTCCAAAGTGACCGGGATGTCTATGTCATGGGTGCGCGCATACTTGATCAGGCTCTCCCGAGATTTGAACTCCCAGAGGCGCCAAGGGGCGATGATCTTGAGTCCGGGCTCCAGCGCCATGTAGCTCAGTTCGAAGCGTACCTGGTCGTTGCCTTTGCCCGTGGCTCCGTGACTTACCGCATCCGCCTGCTCCCTGCGGGCGATCTCCACCTGCTTCTGTGCGATCAAGGGGCGGGCCAGGGATGTACCCAGGAGGTAGGTCCCCTCGTACACCACGTTGGCGCGGTATGCGGGAAACACAAAGTCCCGGACGAATTCCTCGCGCACATCCTCGATGTACACGGCGGACGCACCCGTGCGTCGCGCCTTGGCGTCCAGGGTGTCCAATTCCTCTCCCTGCCCTAAATCCGCGGCAAAGGCCACCACGTCGGCCTGGTAGGTTTCCTGCAACCACTTCAGGATAATAGAAGTGTCCAATCCGCCGGAATAGGCCAGCACGATCTTGCGTATGGATTCAATCAAGGCGACCTCCCATGAGTTTCATCAACAATGCCTTGTGAAGATGCATCTTGTTCTCCGCCTGATCCCACACCGCCGCCCGGGGACCATCCAGGAACTCCGCGGTGATCTCCTGACCGCGGTGTGCAGGCAGGCAATGGAGCACCAATGCATCGGAGTCGGCCAGGGCTACCAGCGACGCGTTTACCTGGTATCCCTGAAACGCTTTCAATCGTTCGGCGCACTGGGCATCCTGTCCCATGCTCACCCATACGTCGGTGTTGACCACGTGGGCCCCTTGCACGGCTTCCCTGGGATCGCTCACCAGCCGGATTCCGGAATTCCTGTGTGCGACCTGCTCCAAAAGCCCCGTATGCGGCCCGAATCCTGTCGGGCAGGCCAACACCAGTTCAAATCCCAGTTGGGCGGCGGCGTTCATCCAGGAATGGGCGACGTTGTTGCCGTCTCCCACCCACGCGGCCTTGAGACCCTGCAGAGTCCCCCGCTTTTCGAGCACCGTGTATAGGTCGCTGAGGGCCTGGCAGGGATGGAATCGGTCGGTGAGCGCATTGATCACCGGACGGCTGGATGCCCGCGCCATGCTTTCGAGCATTTCCTGCTTGTAGGTCCTTACCGCGATGGCATCGAGATACCGGGACAGGACCCGCGCCGTGTCTTCCGGCGTCTCCTTGCGGGACAACTGGGTGTCCGATGACGTCAGGTACGTGGAGGCGCCCCCCAGTTGATGCATGGCGGATTCGAAAGAAACCCGGGTTCTTGTGGACGGCTTGTCGAAGAGCAATCCCAGCGTTTTTCCCCTAAGGGCGGATTCCACGCGGCCTTCCCGCCACCGGGTCTTCAAACGGCGGGTGAGGTCGAACAGCTCGTGGATTTCCGCTGCAGACCAGTCCAACAGGCACAGTAAGTTTTTCATAAGGATCGTCCGACAACGCCCTGGAGCACCTCCGCAGCCGTTCGGATTTCGTCGTCCGACACGATAAGCGGTGGGATCAGGCGAACGGTTTTGTCCTGCACGGCATTAAGCAGAACGCCTTTGGTTTGCGCCGCCCGAACCAGGGAGCGGGCATCCGCTTCCACGTCCAGGGCCCACATCATGCCCGCACCCCGCAGCCGTCGGACCCCGGAAGAAGCCCGTGCGATTTCTTCCAGTCGGTGTTTTAGAAGCGTTTCCCTGCGCCGGACGTCTTCCAGAAAACCCGGTTCGGTCAGGATCTCCATGACGGCGGTTGCCGCGGCGGCGCACACCGGGTTGCCTCCGAAAGTGGTGGCGTGACTTCCCGGTCCGAAATGCTCGGCCACCCGGTCGAGTGCCAGCATCGCCCCCATGGGGAGGCCGTTGGCCAACGCCTTGGCCAGGGTCATAACGTGGGGCTCCACCCCGTATCGTTGATGGGCGAAAAGTGTTCCGGTGCGCCCCATACCCGTTTGGACTTCGTCCAGCATGAGAAGGATTCCCCGCTGGTCGCAGAGTTCCCTGAGGCCTTTCAGATATCCTTCCGCGGGAACGTTCACCCCGCCTTCTCCCTGGATCGGTTCCACGAAGAAGGCGCATACGGTTTCGTCCATGGCCCGTTCCGCCGCTTCCAAATTGTTGAAGGGGACGCGCACGAATCCTTCCAGCAGGGGATCAAAGCCCTTTTTTACCTTGGCCTGACCGGTGGCGGTCAGCGTGGCCATGGTGCGCCCGTGAAAGGACATCTCCGTGGTAATGATGCGATGGCAAAGGGGTCCGTGGATTTCCGCCGCATACTTCCGAGCCAGTTTGATGGCCGCTTCGTTGGCCTCGGCCCCGCTGTTGCAGAAGAACACCTTGTCCGCGAAGGAGTGATTCGTGAGCGCTTCGGCCAGACGGACCTGAGGTTCCGTGTAGTACAGGTTCGACGTATGCATCAGCGTTTCGGCTTGGCGACACACCGCTTCCGTCACCCGTGGGTGCGAATGACCCAGGTTGCAGACGGCAATGCCGGACATGAAATCGATATACTCCCTTCCATGATCGTCCCAGACCCGGCATCCCTGTCCCCGGACCAGCACCAGGTCATACCGGGCGTAGGTCTGCATGGTCACGTGCTTTTCAAGCTCCATAACGTTCATAACCGGTCTCCTGAAACCGAAGCTTGAACAGAGCCGGCTGCGGAATCCAGAACGATTTCCGTGCCCACGCCCCGGTCCGTGAGGATTTCCAACAGGAGGGCGTTCTCTCTCCTCCCGTCGATAATGTGCGCTTTCTCCACGCCGGCCTCCAGCGCCTCCAGACAGCATCTCACTTTGGGCAGCATACCGCCCCGAATTTCTCCCCGCTGAATCATGATCCGGGCTTGAGACGCCGTCAGTGTGGGGATCAGAGCCCCATTCACGCCCGTGACTCCTGGGACGTCCGTGAGCAGAATCAGTTTCCGGGCCTTGAGCGCCTCAGAGATTTTGCCGGCCACCAGGTCCGCGTTGATGTTGTATGTCTCCCCGCCGGCGCCGGCGCCCACCGGCGCGATGACGGGAATGAATCGATCCCGCTGAAGGGTTTCCAGAATAGCGGGGTTTACGCGCTCCACCTTGCCCACCATTCCGATGTCGATGATCTCCGGCGGCTGCTCCGGAACTCCGGAGTTTCTGTACAGCTGCATTTTGGATGCCTGGATCAACCCGCCGTCCTTTCCGCTGAGACCAACGGCGCAGCCTGCGTTCTGATTGATGAGATGGACGATTTCCTTGTTCACCCGTCCCACCAGCACCATTTCCACCACGTCCATGACGGGTCCGTCCGTAACGCGCATTCCCTCTACAAAATGAGTCTGAATACACATCTGATCCAGGACCTTACCGATCTGAGGTCCACCCCCGTGCACAATGACCGGATTGATACCTATGTACCGGAGCATGATAACGTTCAATGCGAACGACCGTTTCAGGAGATCATCCACCATGGCATGACCGCCGTACTTGATCACCAGCGTCCCGCCGTGGAATCGGACGATATAGGGAAGGGCCTCTATAAGGGTCTGGGCTTTCAATTCTTCGTAGGTCTGGTCCTGTTTCATGCGCCTATTTCCGGTGTGTTCGTCCTGATGCAAGGGCCTCCCCTCGGGCATGTCGATCCCCGACGGATTCCGGCGGCCCGCGGAGCTACAGTATGTACCGGCTCAGGTCCTCGTCCTTTTTGATTTCGGAGAGCCGTTCGCGGACGTAATCCGCGGTGATCACAATACGAGTGGAAGTCATGTCGGGGGCCTCGAAGGAGATTTCATCGAGCAAGGCCTCCATGACCGTGTGCAGCCGTCGGGCCCCTATGTTTTCTGTTCGTTCATTTACATAGTGGGCGATTTCGGCGATTTCCTCGATGGCTCCGGAATCGAAGACGAGTTCGATGTTCTCCGTTTCGAGCAAGGCCGTGTATTGGGTGATCAGAGCGTTTTGAGGTTCCGTGAGAATCCGGATAAACTCCTCCTTTCCCAACGGATTCAATTCCACCCGGATGGGAAAACGGCCCTGGAGTTCCGGAACCAGGTCCGAGGGCTTAGTGGCATGGAATGCGCCGGACGCGATGAACAGGATATGATCCGTGCGGACGATGCCGTACTTGGTGGTCACGCTGCATCCTTCCACAATGGGAAGCAGATCCCTCTGAACTCCCTCCCGGGACACATCCGGCCCATAGGAATGATTCCGTCCCGCGATTTTATCGATCTCGTCCAGAAATACGATGCCGCTTTGTTCCACGCGGGCCACCGCTTCGGAGGCCACCTCGTCCATATCGATAAGGCGTTGGGCCTCTTCCTGCTGCAGGATCCTCAAGGCTTCCCGAATCTTGACCTTGCGCTTCTTGGTTCGCTTAGGGAATAGATTTCCAAACATGTCCCGGAAATTGAATTCGATTTCTTCCGAACCGGTTCCCGAAAAGATTTCCACAAAGGGCATTTTCCGATCGGCCACCTCCAGTTCCACGTACCGCTCATCCAGCTTTCCGTCGTGAAGCAGTCGGCGAATTTTCTCCCGGGTCTGGTCTTCCGGCTCCGGCGAAGCGTTCAAGGCCTTTTCGGAAGGGTCCCCGGTTTCTTCCGGGGGTTCTCTGCGACGTCTTGGAAGCAGGATATCCAGCAGGCGTTCTTCGGCGAATTCCGCGGCTTGACCCTGGACCCGCTCCTGGGCCTCGGAATTTACCATATTCACGGCGAGTTCCGTGAGATCCCTGATCATGGATTCCACGTCACGGCCCACGTATCCCACCTCGGTGTACTTGGAGGCCTCGACTTTCAGAAAGGGGGACTCCGCCAGCCGGGCCAGCCGTCGGGCGATTTCCGTTTTTCCCACCCCTGTCGGTCCGATCATGATGATGTTCTTGGGTGCGATTTCATCCCGGAGGTCCTCGGAAACCTGCCTGCGACGCCAACGGTTCCTCAGGGCGATGGCTACGGAACGTTTGGCTTTGTCCTGGCCGATGACGAATTTGTCCAGCTCCGAGACGATTTCACGGGGCGTGAAGGTCCTGGATTTGATCATGGGATCACAGTTCCTCGATGGAAAGTTCCGTGTTGGTGTATACACAGATGGCAGCCGCCGTCTGCAGGGCCGCCTCGGCGATCTTGCGGGCGTCCAGATCGGTATGCTGCATGAGCACCATGGCTGCGGCAAGGGCGAGTCCGCCCCCGGAGCCGATGGCTACTACTCCCTGATCGGGCTCGATGACGTCCCCCGCACCGCTGATGAGAAAAGACTTTTGCGTATCGGCGGCCAGGAGCAAGGCTTCCAGCCTGCGTAACGTCTTATCCGTCCGCCAGTCTTTGGCCAGCTCGACTACGGCCCGGGTCAGATTGCCGTTGTATTGCTCCAATTTCGCTTCAAGACGTTCGAATAGGGTCATGGCATCTGCGGTGGTTCCGGCGAAACCGGCCAGGATGCTGTCATGGTGCAGTTTGCGCACTTTTCTGGCGCGGGATTTCATGATGGTTTCTCCCATGGTGACCTGGCCGTCGCCCGCCATAATCGTCTTCCCACGATGCTGCAATGCAAGGATGGTGGTGCCTCGCATGGAATGGGTCATTGCCTGCTGCGGGGATGGCATCGGTCGTAAACCTCCATGAGTTTGTCGATGCTTACGTGCGTATATTTCTGGGTGGTGGACAGACTCGCGTGCCCGAGCATTTCCTGGATGGCCCTGAGGTCTGCTCCCGAATCGAGCAAATGGGTGGCGAAGGAGTGTCGGACCACATGGGGGCTGATCTTCTTCATGGATCCCGCCTTGGCCATGTACTTGTCCAATATGCGCGCGATGCTGCGGCTCGTGAGCCGGCCTCCCCGGAGATTCAGAAATAAGGGCTCGGACATGGGGTCGGAAAATCGGACACGCCGTCCCGCCGTGTGGTTCAGGTATTTTCGAAGGGAGGTCAACGCAACGGCCCCTATGGGGGTTACGCGCTCCTTGCCGCCTTTGCCCAGAACACGCACGGTACCTTCCTGAAAGGAAAGTGAAGTCGCATTCAACGAAGAGAGCTCGCTCACCCGCAGACCCGTGGAATAGAGAGTTTCCAGGATGGCGCGGTCTCTCAAGCCCTGCTCGTTGTCTTCGCATGCGGCCTCTATGAGAGCGAAGGTTTCATCCACAGTGAGAAAGCGATGAACGGGCCTTTCCTGTCGGGCGGAATACAATTCCAGCGTGGGGTTGGTATCCAGAAGACCTTCTTTGACCAGGTATCTGAAGAAGCTTCTCAGGGCCGCCAACTTGCGGTTTACGGTAGTTCGCTTGCATGCGCCGTGAAGGGAAGCCAGATAGGAACGGACAGAGTAAGGATCCGCAACCAGCCCCGAGAGGTTCCGAGGGGCCTTGTTGTGTTGGGTGAACCGGGCAAAACCCTCCACATCGCTCCGGTACGCACGAAGCGTTTCGGGAGAAGCGCCTTTTTCCCGCTCCAGGTATTCGACAAACGAACGAATAAAGTCTTCCACTGGGGTCCACTCTGGAAAAAGAAATAAAAAAACTAACACGAACTCCGGAAGAAGAAAAGAGAAAAACACTCAAAAGGAATAAGGGAACCCTCCTCCGGCAACGGTTAATAGGCCGTTGAAAAACGCGATCTGCGTCGTTGGGCTTCATCCTTCGTCATTGCGGCGTACTGGTTGTACGCCTCATTCCTCAGGATTCGCCCCACGCCCAAGGCGTGGCTTGCATCTCATCGTTTTTGACCGGCCTGCCCGCAATACGGTTTATCAACGGCCTGCTAACTCAGGCTGATCTTGAACAGGTCGTCCCTCGGGTTGGCGCGATCGATCCGTATGGACACGTACTCTCCGGGTTTCAGCTCCATGGCGGGAACCAACGGCAGATTGGCTTCGAACAAGGTATCCGTGAGCAGGACCCGATAGTTCCGCATGTGTCTTTCGAGTACCAGGGCCTGGAACTTCTGTCCCTGAAGTTTCTTGAAATACTTGAGCATCCAGTAACGGTATCTCCGGTTCTTTACGAGATTCGCCCGTTTCACGGCAGGTTCCACTTCCTGGAGCATTTGCTTCAATGCCTCGTGGGAGTAAAGAGGAGGGGTTTGGGAAAGCTCGGCCAATATCTGTCGTTGAACCACCAGATCCATGTATCGGCGCAAGGGGGACGTCATATTGGTGTAATACTCCACGCCGAGACAGCTGTGCGGCACCGGACGAGTGTCCATCAACAACGGTTGAAGCTGCCGTCGCTGCCGGAAGATACAGAGGAGATCATTACAGAGATCCCCCTCGATGCGTTCCTTGGGCTCGGATTGCCCTCGAAACAGGGCCGGTACGTTTCGGTTGCCCAGGAACTCCGCAGCCAGCCGATTGGCCAGGATCATGCTCTCGGATACGAGGATTCGACTCACACTGTCCCGCTCAATGCGTTTAAGCACCACATTGCCGTCGGGCTCCACGTACAAAGCCATTTCGAAGGGAGGCTGGGGGAGGCCGCCGGAATCGAGTCTCTTCTGGAGCAATTTCTGGGAGAAGCGCGCCATTACCTTGAGTTCCTCATCCCGGTCCCATAAGAGGTCCACCTCGGAATAACTCAGACGACGGGCCACTCGGATAAGACTGGGCACGAATGAATATCCGGTGATTTCCAGGGTCGCATCCAGGTCCACGAGAAGGCTCAAGGCTCGTTTTTCTTCTCCCACCCGGAGGCTGCATAATCGGTCCGATATCTCCGTTGGAAGCATGGAAACGCGTTCATCGGGCAAATAAATCGTGGTGCCCCGCTCCCGTGCGCAGCGATCCAGCACCGTCTCGGGCAGGATGTATCCGGCCACCTCCGTGATGTGGATGCCCAACCGATAGCCGTTCCCGGTAAAGGACACACTGAGGGCGTCATCGTAATCCGACGTGGAAGCGCTGTCGATAGTCATGGGCGCCATGTCCCGCAAATCCTCGCGATCATGAGCCGGCAGCGAACCTCGCGTGACCAGATCATGCACGTGCTCTTCCGCTTCGGGGGGGAAAACCATGGGAATCTGGTACCGCTCGATATCCAGATTATGGTCCGGACTCCAGACATCCAGCCGGACCAACACATCAAAGGCCTGTTCCCAACCGCCTAAACCGCTGCGTCTTAGGATCTCTTCCCCTTTTCGGAACAGTGGGAAATTCGGATCGCCCATGGCGGTCTGCTTAAGAGCCTCCACGGTTTCTCGGTGTGCAAGAGCGCTTTCCCGAGTCAGGCCATGTTCCAGGACGTCCGTGAGCCATTCGCTTTCCCTGCCCAATTCCTCTTCCCGGCGCCGCTCGATTTCTTGTTGTTCCAACAGCCTGGACACCTTGTCCGGAGATTGGGGGAAGACGCGGTGATCCTTGAATTTGAAATAGACCTTGTCTTGGATGACCGCTCGGATGAACGCGGCTTCGTGATCCGGAGAGGTGTTTTCTCCAAACAGAATATCCGCAAGATAAACCGGTTCGAAGCTGGAGTCCTCGCCTGTGACCAACTCCCAAATTTCCCGGATGTCGATGAAGCCTGCAAGGGATTTGCGTTTCTCGGAAATCGTTTTGAGCTGCTCCTGAATCCGGTGGCGGGGGGCCTTTGTATTGAGGCGCCGGTGGTCCACATGGAGGATGCGGGCGATTCCCATGTTGACTTCCCTGCCCGCCTCGTTCAGGGCCTGGATACGGCTTCCCCGATCCAGCAGGCACAAAGCCACTCTGAAGCTGCGTTCTTCCATGTATTCCAAAACATGGCCGATTTCCATCAAATCTCACCTCGTTCCAGGAGATCCTGCAGGATGCGCTTGTAATCCAATCCGGCGGCTCGGAATCCTTTTCTGCCGTATCTGAAGTTCGCCTCTAGAACATACACCTCGTCACCCCGTCGGAGAATGTCAATGCCTACATCGTCAAAGCCGCACACGCGAGCCGTTCGGAGAGCCAAATCCTCGACGCACCGCGGCACGTTTCCGAATTCCGGGGCGCCGCCCTGGGCGAGATTGCATTTAAAGGAGCCCGGGGCCGTTCTCCGGCGATATATGAGGGCAATGCGAGGTCCAATGATAACGGCCCGATAATCTTCGAATTCCTCCAGATACTCCTGAACGTATGCCACGGTGGTGAGCTGGAGATAGGCCGAGAGATCGGCACGGTCCCGAACCAGGTACACGCCCCTGCCCGAATCGGAACTTCGGGGAATTTTCGCCACGAAAGGAAACCGGAAATCGTGCAGGACGTCCTGGACGTGGCGGGCATAATAGAATCGAGTGCGGGGATGCGGGATCCCCAAAGCTTTGAACAGGACGGTCTGTCTGATTTTGTCTCCGATGTAGGCGTAGGATTCCGCCCTTGGAAACAACGTCTTACCCATGGCGGCGAATGCATGAACGAAATGGAGGGTTGGATAGTATAGGATAGGAGCACATCGGATCAGATCCCATTCTTCCGGAGAGTAATCGTCGGGATTCGGGCGGATTCCCAGGGTAAGGACGTTGGGGATCCCCTTAAGGCGGCTTCCCATGGCGATTTTCACCCCGCCGGAGAGGACCTCGGCTTTGCGTTCCGCATGTGCGTCGTTCACGATCTTTCCGAAAAAAAAACCGCCCCTGGAGGCGGGAAACTGTGTACGGTTTGGAACTCACTTCACCGGTTGATTCGTTCTGAAATATTCTTTCCCGCCCTGAATGTGATCCGCCGCCGAGCGGGTTGCGTGACCGTTTCGCCTGTTCTGGGGTTCCGGGTTTTTCGGGGTTTGACCTGGACAACGGCCAAGCGCCCCAAGCCTCGGATCTCTACAGTCTCGCCGCGGTCCAGTGCGTCCGCCATGGCGTCGAACAGCAGATTCACCACGAGTTCCAGGTCGGAAACCGGCATTTCCTCGTACTCTTTCCGCAAAAGGGATACAAGTTCGGATTTCAACATATGTGTTCCACTTGAGGACCGGCAGCTTCCCGACAGCGGAGGTTCATATGCGAAAGAACGCCGTCAACTGCGGAGTATAGGCATTCAGCCGCCGTACAAAAGCGTCCAGCAGTTCATCCATCAGAAAACTCAATAAAGATTGCCTCTTGCGTACCGGTCTGACGATGGAAATTTCCCCTCGGATGCCCGCCAGATCCTTGGTAATCCTCAAAGCATCCTGGAAGTTGCCTAACTCGTCCACCAGACCGGCGTCCGCGGCCTGGAGCCCCGTCATGATACGGCCGTCCGCGACGGATCGAACCTGGTCCAGGGAAATGCCTCTCCCCCGGGCCACGTCCTGGATAAATTGTTCATGGACGTTCAGGAGCACATTTTCCATGAGTTCCCGCTCCTCCTGGGACATGGCCCGGTATGGAGACCCGACGTCTTTGAACTTGCCTGCCTTCAAGGTCGAGAAATCCACCCCGATCTTCCGGAGAAGCTCTTCGAAGTTGGACAATTGGAACAACACGCCGATGCTGCCCGTAATGGTGCCCGGACTGGCCACAATCTTATCGGCGCCTGCGGCCACATAATATCCCCCCGAAGCGGCCACATTACCCAGATACGCCACCACCGGCTTCTGCTCACGGGCCCGTGTAACCTCCGTGAAAATCTCCTGAGACGGCGCCACGCCTCCGCCGGGGGAATCGATTTCAAGGATGATGGCCTTGATGTTGGTGTCCTCCCCATATCGGGCCACCAGGTCCGTAACCGATTTGCCCTCGGAAATCATTCCCTTAATTTCCAAGAGGGCCACCTGGTCCTTTAGAGAAATCATCAAGCTTCCCCGGGACCACGCGATCCATCCGATAACGGCGGCGGAAAGCGCTCCTACAATGAGTAGAATCATGAGAAAGGAAAACAGGACCGGATGCTTTTTCATGACAAATCCCGGAAACGATGCCCGGGGATTCCTTTCCAGCGGTTATTTTCCGCTTCCAGGAACTCCCCGGGATTCGGATTTGAGACCGGAATCACCGTGCAGTCTTCCATGAGGGAGACTTCCCTTGCCGGGCTTCCGGAGTATCGGGCCTTTACTCCTCGTCTTCCGAGTCGGACTCCCTCTGGAGAAGTTGGTTGTTTTCCTTCAAGAGGTCACCGAGGTTGGGGAAAGAGGTGGACGAGCTGCTCAAATAGTCCCGAATGGTTGCCTTTTCACTGTCTTCTTCGAGACGCCTCAGGGAAAGACCTAGTTTTCGTTCCTTCCGATTCACGTTGATGACTTTGGAGGTAATGGCGTCTCCGGTGTTAAAGTGCCCCACCGGGGTCTTGATCTTTTCGCTGCTGATTTCGGACACATGGATAAGCCCTTCGATCCCTTCCTCCACCTCCACGAATACGCCGAAATCCGTAACGTTTGTGATGGCGCCCGTGATCCTGCTGCCGATCTTGTACTTTCTGGGCACCTCTTCCCAAGGATCCGGCGTCACGTGCTTGATACTCAGCGAAAACCGTTCATTTTCCTGATCGATCTTAAGCACCTTGGCCTGAACTTCCTGGCCCTTCTTGAATATCTCGGAGGGGTGCTTGACCCGTTTTGTCCAGGAGAGATCCGAAATATGCACCAGCCCGTCGATGCCCTCGTCGATTCCGATAAATACTCCGAAGTCCGTGATGTTCTTGATCTTGCCTTCAATGATGGTACCCACCGGATACTTTTCCCCGATGACTTCCCACGGGTTGGGCTCCACCTGCTTGAGTCCCAGCGAGATCCGTTTCCTGGGAGGATCGATGTCCAAAACCATGGCCTCCACTTCATCCCCTACGCTGAGCACCATAGAAGGATGGCGGATTTTCTTGGTCCAGGACATCTCGGACAAATGGATCAGACCCTCGATGCCTTCCTCCACTTCCACAAAGGCGCCGTAATCCGTAAGGCTTACCACGTGCCCTCTGACACGGGTTCCCGCCGGATACCTCTCCGAGGCCTCGGTCCAAGGATCCGATTTCAGTTGCTTGAGTCCCAGGGATACCCGTTCGGTCTCCGGGTCGAAGTTCAGCACTTTGACCGTGATTTCGTCACCGATTCGAACGAGTTCGGAAGGATGTTTCACACGTCCCCAAGACATGTCCGTGATGTGGAGTAGTCCGTCCAAACCTCCCAAATCGATGAAGGCGCCGTAGTCGGTGATGTTCTTTACCACGCCCTTGATTGTTTCGTGACTCCGGATCTTCTCGAGGGTTTCGGAACGGGCGGAGAGACGCGCTTCTTCCAGGATCACCCTCCTGGAAATGACTACATTGCTCCGGCGCTTGTTGTATTTCAGGATCTTGAAATCCAGGGTCTTACCGACCAAAGCGTCCATGTCCTTGACAGGCCGCAGATCCACTTGCGACCCAGGGAGGAAAGCGGGGACCCCGATGTCCACTGTATAGCCGCCCTTAACCCGGGCGGAGATCAGGCCCCGGATAACCTCACCATCATTATAGGCGCGCCGAATTTCGTCCCACACTTTGATCTTGGCGGCCTTCTCCTTGGAAAGGCGGATTTCCCCGTCTTCGTCTTCCCTGCTTTCCAGGAGTACGTCGATCTGATCTCCGACGCTGGCTGTCACCACCCCTTCTTCATTCACGAACTCTTGGATGGGGATCTGGCCTTCCGACTTGTATCCCACGTCCACCAGCACAAAATCCTTGGTGACCTGAATGATGGTGCCGTTGATCACTTCTCCCTCCTGGAGGGATCGCAGACTTTCTTCGTACAGTTGCTGCATACTCATGTTCTCCATGAGTGGATCATCCACACCTTTGGAAGGTCCTTCCATGTCCGCGGTCGAAGCCTCCTTGGAGTCATGACCATCGCCCGCTTGTTCTTTGCCGTCCGCGGCTTGCGCGTGCGTTTGACCAGGCTCCGCGACAGTTAGTTCCGCCTGCGTTTCTCCCCGTACGTTGCCCCCGGCGTTGGGATCTTCGGATTGAGTGCTCATGTTTACCGTTTGTTCCTCCATGCCCAGTAACCCCCTCTATTTTGGTCACCTTCCGGGTAGCTCCTGAAGGTGAGGTGTATACGATATTCGATAAATCGGAAAAAGTCAAAGTTTGAGTTCAGGGATTGTCTGCTTGACAACCCGGAGCATTTCCGACAGCACCTGATCGGTGCTCAAGAAGCTGGAATCGATCCACGTTGCATCCGCCGCGGGCTTGAGGGGGGCTTCGTCGCGCTCTCGATCCTGTAGGTCCCGCTTCAGGAGATCGTCCCGGACGGCTTCCTCAGTGACTTGATGTCCCGCTTCCCTAAGTTGGAGATACCTGCGCAATGCACGAATCTCCGGTTCGGCCGAAAGGAAGAATTTGACCGGGGCATCCGGGAATACCACGGTCCCCATATCGCGACCTTCGGCCACCATGGGAGCGCTTTGCGCCAGTGCGCGTTGCCGCTCCGTCATGAATTCCCGTACGTCGCGCCGCCGGCTCAGGTCTGAGGAAGTCATGGTCACCCGGGGTGCACGGATCAGATGGGAAACTTCCCGGTCATGCACATAAATCCGCCCGCCGCCGTCCTTGCCGGGAGCGAAGCGGACCTGGAAGGATTCCAGGAGACGACGGATCCCCGCCTCTTCCGCGGCGCAGCCTGCTTCCAGGGCGATCAGAGCAAAGGCCCGATACATGGCCCCGGAGTCCAAAACCTGAACACCCAGGACTTGGGATAGACGTTGGGCCAATGTGCTCTTCCCCGACCCTGAAGGACCATCGATAGTAACAACCCAATGGACGAGAGGCGTACGCGAAGCCACGCTTACCCCCCCCGGCTTGAGCCGACAAGACATGGCTCCCGGAGTGGCGACACGATCCCCTCTTGAACGGTTTGTTTCAATCCTTCTACAAATCGAAGGTTTTCTTCCGGGCGACCCGTATTCACCCGTATGTAGTCGGGGAGACCGTATCCATCCATGGGGCGAACGATGATGCCTTTCCGCAGGAGATGCTCATAGGCCGATCTCCCGTTTCCCACCTGAATGAGCATGAAATTGGTCTGGGAAGGGATCCAGGAAAACCCCAACCGATCCATGGACTCACCCAGAAAATCCAGTCCTCTCCAGGTGAGTTCCAGAGTTTCCTGAAGGAAATCATCGTCATCGAGGGCCGCCAGGGCCGCCGCTTGCGCAAGACTGTTCGTGTTGAAAGGGGGACGAACGCGATTTAGACACGCCACCAAATCCCGGTGAGCCAGACCGTATCCGATACGGATTCCCGCCAGACCGTATGCTTTGGAGAAGGTGCGAAGAATGATCAGTTGGGGTGTATCATCCAAATAATCCCGTCCGTGAAAAGCTTCGGGATCCCGGATGAAATCCCCATAGGCTTCGTCAAGCAAAACCGGAACGTGTCGGGGCGCCCGTTCCAGGAATCGCTCGAAATCCTTTCGGCGGGCGGAAGTCCCTGTAGGATTGTTCGGCTGACAAAGAATCAGGAGCCTGGTCTCGTCGCGAATCGCATCGATCATGGCTTCGAGATCCATGGTGAAGTCGCGCAAAGGCACCTGGGTGACTTCACAGCCCGAGGCCCGACCCGCGATCTCGTACATCAGGAAGGAAGGCTTGGGCGAAATCAGATGACCTCCGGGCTTCATGAAGATCCGCATGGTCAACTCGATGATCTCATCGGACCCGTTGCCCAGAATGACGTTATCGGGGTCAACGTTCCAGCGACGGGCAAGAGCTTCGCGCACACGGATTCCCGAACCGTCGGGATACCGATGAAGTCCGTCCATGGCCTTCCGCACGGCCTCTAGAGCCTTCGGGGACGGCCCCAGGGGATTTTCGTTGGAGGCCAGTTTTACAGCGTTTTTGATTCCGAATTCCCGTTCCACTTCTTCAATGGGCTTTCCCGGTACGTACGGGGGAATCTCCAAAACGTGTTTGAGTATGAGCCGGATAAAAGGGGGTTGATTCGGAGTTGGATGAGTATTCATGATGTGGAACGTGTTTCCTCCTCGCTGTGCTGTTACGCCAAGGCATGCGCCCTGAACCCAAAGGCAATCGCTACGGGAAGGGTAGGGAAGAGACGCCTGAATACACTTCGGGAAGGATAGGTATGGAGAGAGTGAACGTCATAAGTTTCCAATTTCCAGGATGTTTGTCTGATACATTAGAAATGGAAAGAAATCAACTCTCTTTTGCCGTGGTGATGCCGAATGAGGATCTTTTTGGGTTGGGGTGAAAAACCGCTTGACAAGTACGGCCCCGGCTTGTATAGAACATATTGTTTTCATTATTAAAAAAATTAGGACTTCATCCGGGGTTCGTTTCCTGCCGTAGTTCCCGCGATCGTGATCATGGAACGGGACGGCGAGAATCCGGGCGGGGTCTAACCAATAGTGTCTTGGTCGTGCTAGGCGGGGAGCTAGCGGTGCCCTGAACCCGAAATCCGCTTAGCGGGGTCGAATTCCTTTCCCGAGGATCGTGCCGTTCACTTTGGGTGGGCTTCCGATTCGGGACGGGGCCGGATCCTGCGCAACAAACGGTTGTGAACCCCGTCAGGTCCGGAAGGAAGCAGCGGTAAACAATGCGGTTTGTGTCGCGGGCTTATCTGGTCTTCAACTTCCGATCGACGCCCCTCCGGGTTGCGGGGTTCGAAGGAAGGTGCACGGCCAAGATTTCTCCTCACTCCTCTTTTTCGACGGTTCGTGGTCAACCCCGGAAAAAGGGATTGGTGCGCCGTTCGTTCCCCACGGTGGTGACCGGTCCATGTCCGGACAGAATCTTGACGTGGTCGCCGAGGGGAAAAATCTTCTTTCGAACCGATTCAATGAGTGTGTCGTAGTCTCCTCCCGGGAAGTCGGTTCGACCTATGGATCCTGAGAAAATCAAATCCCCCGTAAACGCCACGGCATCCGTGTACAAGGAGATGCTTCCGGGAGAATGACCGGGAGTATGCAATACGTGCAATTGGATTTCCCCCAGTTGGATCGTGTCCCCATCTTCCACGAGCAGATCCGGGGGCGGGGAATCCTTGGCATGTAATCCCCATGCGGAGGCGGTGCGCGAAAGGTTTTCGAGCATGTTCACGTCCAACCTGTGCGCCGCCAAACGGCATCCCGAGGCGTGTTTCAATGTGAAATTTCCTCCACAGTGATCGAAATGGCCGTGTGTGTTGATGATGTACTCCAGTTCCAACTGCTCTGCCGCGATCTCTTTAAGGATGCGATCGGTTTCATCTCCCGGATCGATCACAGCTCCTTTACGGGTTTTCGCACATCCGAGAATGTAACAATTGGCCTGTATGGGCCCTACCGTCATCCCTTTTAAAATCATATCCCCGTCCCCGATGTTGAACAGGCGTCCGCAAGCCCCCGAATCTTTTCAGCAGTGCACGTCGCCATAAGGTCGTGCCGCTTTGGTCCCGCAGTACCCGCGTTTGTGCTTGCCGCCATGGGTAGCAGACCCCCTGTCGGATGTAAAGCCCTTTGGAAATCCCTGATCCGGGTTTCTTAAAACTACTCGAGAAATTGAAGACGCCGAATCCGTGGGCATGAACACGTGTCTCGGGAGATGAAAAAGAGACTTTTGTAGTGGCGTGCGAAAAGATTTGCATCCGGCTCAGGTTATGGTAATAATAGTAACAATAGTGTACTTCCTGGTTCGGGGGAGCGATGCGTATGGCCCAAGTATTGATCGCAGACCGAAACGAAACGTGGCGGCAACTGCTCCAGGAAATCCTTTCTGCGGATCATAGCGTGGAGATCTGGGAAGAGGGACCCGGAAGTCTGGAGCTTCTTGAACGAAAGATGTACGACGTGGCCATCGTGGACCGTCGGGCCGCCGATTCCAATGGTCACCGACTCCTGGATGATATTGCCAAACGTTCGCCTGAGACCGTGGTGATCATGATCAGCGATGGTATGGAAACCCGGGATGTAGTCGAGGCCATGCGAAAGGGGGCCTTCGACTACGTGGTCAAGCCTTTTTCCGCCGAGAAAATCCGTTCCACGGTCGAGCAGGCCCTGGAGACCCGCGCCTTACGGTACGAGATCGATTACCTCCGCCGCGGCCAAGACGTCATATACGATGTAAACCGCATTATCGCGGTGAGTCCGGCCATGCAGCAGGTGATCAAACTCATTTTGAGAGTGGCTCAGACGGATTCCACGGTGCTGATGACCGGAGAAACGGGAACGGGAAAGAGCTTTCTGGCTGGGACCATCCACTTCAACAGTCAAAGAGCCAGGCGCCCGTTCATAAAGATCAACTGCGCCAACATGCCGGATACGCTTCTGGACAGCGAGTTTTTCGGCCATGAACAGGGCGCTTTCACCGGAGCCACCAAGCGGCGTGTCGGTCGATTCGAGCAGGCCAACGGCGGTACCGTATTTCTGGACGAGATCGCGGAAATCAGCCCCAAACTTCAGGCCAAGCTGCTCCGTGTTCTGGAAGATCGGGAGTTCGAACGTCTGGGAGGAAACAAGACGATCAAAATCGATGTTCGAATCATTGCGGCCACGAACAAGTCGTTGGTGGAGGAAATCGAGAAAGGTCGCTTTCGGGAGGATTTATACTACCGGGTCAACGTGCTGAACATACATCTTCCCGCCCTGCGAGAGCGCATCGAGGATATCGAGCCTCTGGCCTATTATTTTCTGGACCGGCATTGCAGGAATTTGAAAAAGAAAACCCAAGGTTTCAGTGATGCGGCTCTTAATGCCTTGCGAGGCCACAAATGGCCGGGCAACATCCGGCAACTTTCGAACATCTTAGAGCGGGCTGTTCTCCTGACGGACAGTCCGGTGCTTGATGTTCAGAACATTGCACTGGGAACCGCTCCGGCTCCGGTGCGTGCGGACGTGGAATCCAATCCTGAAGAAAGCATCCGTTCCGGCAAGAGAGTGTTCTCCCTCAGCGAAAACGAACGTCATCTTATTGTGGATGCCCTGGAAAAGAATCTCTGGATTCAGAAGGATGCGGCGAAAGAACTGGGAATCAGCCGGCGTGTATTGAACTACAAGATCAAGAAGCTCGCCATAAGACATCCCCGCTGGCGTAAGAACATCTGATCCCGTGCTTTCCGCCGTCTACCAGCCCGTTGAAAAACAGCATTTCGGGCAGGCTGTTCAAAAATGATGAGATGCAAGGCGCGCGAATCCTGAGGAAAGAGGCGTACAACCCGTACGCCGCAATGACTGAGCATGAAGCGTCACGCCAAAGGCGTGAAAGCAGATGGCGTTTTTCAACAGCCTGCTACGCCTTCAACCGCCACATTCGTTTCTTTTTCACTCAGGTTAGCGGGACACCGGGTTTCCCCAAGGTCCGCCAATGAATACCATCACGGAGCCAGAATGTTCTTAAGGCGTCTGTCTAAGTCCACCGTCACGTGGAGCCCCGTAAACCGGTGAATTACATTGCCCGTCCGATCGATGATGAATGCGGCGGGAATGGCCTTCACTCCCCATTTGCGGGCCACCGAGGAATCTCCCAGAAGCACAGGGTACGATATACTGAAGCGCCGGGTGAACTCCTTGACCTCTTCGGCGGTTTTCCTGTCGATGGCCACACTCAAAAACACCAGTTCCGTGTTCTTATACTTTTCGTAAAACCGTCTCATATCAGGGATTTCTTCCCTGCACGTCGGACAGTAGGTCGCCCAGAAAACGAGGGCTATGGGTTTTCCGACCTGTTCGGAAAGCGTGACCTTTTCACCCTCAAGGTTCAACAGACTGAAATCCAGCCGCTCCATGATCTCCGCGGCTGATACCCAGGACCCGGCCCACAATCCCGCTACGAGGAACGCCGTGCAGATCCAACGCCCAATCTTGTATGTAGTATGGTTTCTCATGGTCCAAGAATAACACAGGGCCGTATTGTTGGCAAGAGTGGTTCCGCGGATAGTCATCTCAAGAATTTGTTGTACACCTCCGCAGATAGGCATTCCTCAGAAGTGTTCAAGAGCCGGTTACGGGTTCTCGGAGGGCGTTCCGCATAGTATTTTCGGGATCGAAATACTGATCATGCCTCGCAATTCGCCCGCCCAGTAGCCCGTCGCCCGGTCCGTCGGGTGGCGTTCGGCCAGAGCCTGCCTGACGGGCTGGGATAGATATTCTTTCGGCCCGTGACAAAGCATACACAGAGGTTGGGTGTATATGGGCGTGAAGACGCGGAATACCTCGCCGTCCAATACCACGCGAACATCCGTCGCTTCGCCCGGCTCCCGCGGGTGGTCATAAGCTTGCAGGATGGCCTCTTCCAGCATGTCGGGAGCATTTCGGGGATTGCGGATCTTCAGGCTGGTCCGTTTAACGGCCAAGCCCGGTATCCGCATGTCCGCTTCCATCCAGCGAGTCAGTTCCTGGGCCTTTAGCGAACACACCATCAGGGCCGCTGCGGGTCCCCCGGACTGCAGAGCTTCCTGTAACGCCGCCTTAAGTGTATCCGTCAACCTTGCCGAAACTTCCAGTCCCAGGAGACGGGCCCGTTCCTCATCCGTTTGGGGCCATGCCGGAGAAGATCCCAGGAAGACGAACGTCAACAGAATCGACAGGATAGTCCTCATAGGCACGCAGCCCCCATGAAAGTAGCCTGGTTTGCTCTTCCTGAAGCATCGGTCCCGGGAGGAGCGCGTCCGCCCACGCTTGCGGGCCGGATCCGATGATCCCGGCACGAAATGCCGCATGTGTCCCGCAGATCGAAGAGGACCGCCGTCCGGCAAGGCCGGAAGAGACACCCGGCCGGGCAGCGGGAACCGTCGAGAGTTACCGGCTCAGAAGATAGGCGTGTATGAAATCGTCCAGGTCTCCGTTCAGCACGGCGTCCACGTTTCCTCGTTCATAATCCGTCCTGTGATCCTTCACCAAATGATAAGGTTGCAGAATGTACGAGCGTATCTGGCTTCCCCAAGCGATTTCCTTCTTGTCCTTGTGGAGCTTTTCCCGTTCTTCGGATAATTTCCGGGCTTCCAGTTCGTACAGGCGGGCCTTGAGCACCTTCATCGCCGTTTCACGATTGCGATGCTGCGATTTCTCGTTCTGGCAGGTGACCACGATGCCTGTGGGCAGGTGGGTGATCCTGACCGCCGAAGAAGTCTTGTTCACATGCTGGCCGCCGCATCCACTGGCCCGGTACGTATCTATGCGGAGATCCTCTTCCCGAACATCGATGACGATTTCATCATCCACCTCCGGATAAACGAAGACGGAGGCGAAGGAGGTATGACGGCGGCCGCCAGCGTCGAAAGGTGAAATACGCACCAGCCGGTGAATACCTACTTCCGCTTTCATGAAACCATAGGCGTGTTCTCCCTTGAACAGAAACGTGGCGCTCTTGACGCCGGCCTCTTCTCCCTCCAGGAAATCGAGCATTTCCGTTTCAAATCCGCGGTTCTCCGCCCAGCGCAGGTACATCCGCAGAAGCATCTGGGCCCAGTCCTGGGCTTCCGTTCCGCCGGCCCCCGCGTTTATGTGTACGATGGCGTTCCGGTGATCATCGGGACCTCCCAGCATGCGTTCGATCTCCAACTGGCCGAGCTTCGTCTCCAGTTGGTTCAACCGGGTATTAACCTCGTGGAGGGTGCCCTGATCGCTTTCTTCCTCCGCCAGCTCGAGCAGAACCTGACTGTCTTCCAGATCCGCCAGCGCCGTGGAGAAATGTTCCACCTTGGGCAGCAGGGCGGCGCGCTTCTTCACGATTTTTCGTGCGCGTTCTTGATTGGACCAGAAACTCCTACGCGCCATGATGGATTCGATTCGTTGGAGCTTCCTGCGCGTGATGTCTATTTCAAAGACGACCCCGGAGCTGTTCCAGTCTGCGTTCAATTTCGATCAATCGGGTTTTTGCTTCAGAATACATGTTCATTCCTCCTGTCTCTCGGCTTTCTTCGGGACGCCCGGACGAATATCGCCAGGGCGCCTGCCAGGCATAGGTACGCAAAACTATCCCCATACCGTGAATATAGGGTGGACACATCCAACAGCGACACTTCGCTCGTAAGAACGGTTTCTTCGAATATGGGCGTTTCTTCCAGAATTTCCCCCGTGGCGCTTATGACTCCGGAAATCCCCGTGTTGGCGGCTCGAACCGAAAATCTTCGGGTTTCCACGGAACGAAAAACCAACATGGAAAAATGCTGGTAAGGGGCGCTCGTTTTGCCAAACCAGGCGTCATTGGTGATGTTCACCAACAGTTTCGCCCCCTTCCTCTGGGACTCTCGAGAAAGGTACGGGAAGATGGATTCGAAACAAATCAGGGGTCCCAGGGAAACACCGTCGTAATGAAGCAGCTGTCCGGTCTTGCCGGATACGAAGTCCCCCACCTCCGCCACGATCTTCCCCAAGAACGAAAACCATGTCTTTAAAGGGACATACTCGCCGTAAGGGACCAAGTGACTCTTATCATAAAAGCCCACGGTATTTCCATGGGGATCCAGAAGAAACGCTCTGTTGTATAGGTTGACGCCTCCCGGTCCGTGAACGTATGCAGGACTTCCGAAGAGGAGGTGGATGCCTTTCTCCCGTGCGAGGTCTCGAAGGTACTGGGAGAGTCTCGCTTCACGTTCAAAGTAGAACGGGGCCGCCGTTTCGGGCCAAACCACCAATTCGGCCCCCTCGCGCGCCGCTTCCGAGGTCAACCGGCTGTAAATCTCCAGGGTCTGGATCCTGTATTCGTCCATCCACTTCAAGTCCTGCCTGATGTTGCCTTGCGCCAAACCCACCGAAACCGTGGGGGCTTGCCGGGTAAGGCTATCCATTTGATTCAGCCGCAGGTGGCCGTAGGCCAGGAACGATCCCAGCAGGAGTATGCCGGCCAGTACCTCACGGGACAACAGACGGTTTCTCCACGGGGTTCGGCGCCGAATGAGGACATAGAGCGCCACGTTGGCAGAGACCAGGGCAAAGGTGACTCCGTACACGCCCAGAATGTCCGCAATCTGAATGAAGGGGAGTCGCCGGTAAAGAGAATACCCCAGGAGTTCCCATGGAAACCCGGTCAGAAAAGCTCCCCGAATCCACTCGAGCGCCGTCCACAACAGAGGGATCATGGGAAACAGAGGGATTCCCTTTTCACTCCCCCAACGGACCAGCGCAGCAAAGCAGGCCGGATACAAGGACAGATATACGGCCAACAGCAATAGAATGGCAATGGAAAGATAAGGAGGCAAACCCCCATAATAACTGATTACATAATAAATCCAATAGACCAGAGTCAGATAATGGGTGAGACCGGCGATCAAACCCAAAAGAAAGGCTCGTTTCACTCCTGCCGTTTCAATGGCGGACAATAAGGGAATCAAGGCTGCGAATGCCAGGACAACCCACTCGAAATCCGGGAAGCACAAGGTCCAGGCCAAGCCGGACACCATGGAGAGAGCAAACGGCCACATAAGGATCAGGAAGTATGTGAGGGGAGTTGACGGGCCACTTTGACCCGTTCGATGCGCCTGGGATCCGCGGATTGGATGGTGAACGTGAGGTCCTTATACCGGACTTCCTCAGAAGGCTTGGGCATCTTGCCCAGTAGATGGATGATGAACCCGCCTACCGAACCGTAGTCGCCTTCCGGCAGTGTGACGCCTAAAGATTCCTCAAGATCCTCGATGTCCGTCCGGGCATCCACTATGTAGGTATTTTCATCCAGGATGGAAATGAGTTGGACGGCATGATCGTGCTCGTCGTGGATCTCTCCCACGATTTCCTCGATGATGTCCTCGATGGTAAGCAGGCCGGCGGTCCCGCCGTACTCATCCGTGACCACCGCCAGGTGCACATGCTCGTCCCGCATGATGCGAAGCAATTCGTTGACCGGTTTATTTCCGGCCACAAAGAATGCGGGCCTTCGGACTTCATGAACAATCCGGTCGCCGATGTCGTGTCCCCAGTACTTTAATATGTCTTTCACATGGAGAACACCCTCGATGTGATCCAGGTTTTCCCTGAATACCGGGTAGCGTGAATAGCCGTAGCGGGCGGTAAGTTCGATAATTTCCTGAAGTGTGGCGTTCTCACGTATGCCTACGATTTCAATGCGCGGAACCATGATTTCCCGGGCGAACGTATCACCCAGTTCCAAAATTCCGTGGATCATGTCCCCTTCGTCAAGCGAAAGAATACCCCGTTCTTCGCCTTCGTCGATGAGGTCATGCAGATCCTTCTCGATCTCTGAAACGCTGTTTTGTCGCCGTTTCGTGAAGGGTTTGAGAATGCGTTGTATCCACGAAGGGCCAGGTTCGTCTTCCAATAGTGCGGATCAACCTCCTTCCTTATCGTTTTCGGCTTCTGACAGCACACTTACGTGCCGACGGACAGCCCGCATAGCAGTTATATTAGATCCTGCCGTTCACTCTGTCAATTCATTGTCGGAGTTCATTCTCAGAGATAATCCGAACCTGCCGTGTATACGATGTCGGGCCGGTCATGTCGCTCGGGGATCCGGCTGCGTCCGAAAGGCTTGCCATCCCGAACCGATGATCCGCATCGTCAGCTCCGGTAAAGCATAACGATCGATTTCATCCATGGAAACCCAAACGGCCCGGTCGACGTCGTCGGACGCTTGAGGATCGGAGCCGGGGGCACGGCACAGGTATTCCGCAATTACGTAATGGTAGCGCACCCGTTGCGATTCGTCATGCAGGACGCGTTCCACCACGGTAATCAGTTGGATGGGTTCGGCCGGGATCCCTGTTTCCTCGAGAATTTCCCGGATCACCGCATCCTCGAGGAATTCGCCCAGTTCTAAGACTCCGCCGGGAAGGGACCATACGCCTTTTGCGGGTTCCCGTGCGCGTCGAATCAGCAGAACCTCATTCCGATCATTGAAGACGACGCCGGCGACTCCCACGACGGGTTGAATGGGGTATTCGCGACGAATCGTATCCGTACCGGTAAATACCGCCATGAAAGAATCCTTTGAATAGCATTTGAATACCATGGAATGCCATGGAGTGCGAAAGGTTTCCTGGGTGGCCCGATCCGACGCGTGCCTCCCGTCGGATTCGGTTCGAGGTTCCCGTCGGGCAAAGCGTCTTCCGGATGAGCCCTGGATGTTCTCGGATTCAACTCGTCTCCGGCGTTGAAACCTCCAGCGCCGGTCTCCCGTCCCCGTGGAGCGCCTTTTGATATACGCCGAGAATTCCGTGCACGGCACGTCCGGGAAAAACCCGATGGAGCCCGGGATATTCGGGCAGGATTTCGTTCAGACCGTAAACCAAATATACGGCGCCGGGCTTCGCCCGTTTCGCGATGAGGTCGGCGTACAGATCGTGCAGGGTAAAATGGGTGTAAAATACATCCACATCCTGGAAACCCTGTCCGCATTCCTCTTGAAGCCTTGCATACGTCTGTTCGGAGAGAGCATCGCCCTGGATCACGTGAATACCGCCCGGCGGGGCAGGCAGGTCGGAGGCGTCGAGGAGTTCCAGCACACGTTGATATCGATATCGAAAACGAATGATCATATCTTCGTCGATTTCGATACCCAAAGCGTTTTGGACCCAGTAGGCCATGTACGCCGCCACGCGGCCGTCGCCGCAGCCCAGATCCAGAAACACCGTTTTGCACGCATCCAACATCCCGTTCCGGTGCAACAGGGAAAGGCATCGTCCCAAGGCCGCCAGATCCGTCGACTTGAATTCCCCCTGGTTTCCGTAGACGCCTGTTTTGTTCCCATCGAAAAACTCGGCCACAGTGGATAGCGCTCTGGGAAACAGATGGTCTTCAAGGCTTCGAATCCGGCTCAGGATTCGTTCGCAGGCTTGAAACTGAAGGTCCAGCTCCCGTCCCCATCGCTCCTGCACCCCATGAAGGCGGATGGGATCCATACCCTTGGAAATTCGGGAACAGAGATAGTTCACGCACAACACATGTCGTGCTTTCAAGACGCAGCCTTCCGGTCCGAGAAACGGGCAAGAACGAGGATCCATATGGGGTGGGTCTATTCCGCCTCCAAGGAGCAGGTTCAACAGGAGCAGCGTGGAGTCGTACTTCCTTTCGATGCCGCTTCCGCAACAGCTGCCTCCCTCCAGCCGGTCGCATTCATGACATATGCCGCTCATACCGGTTTCAATCATGGCTTTCCTGCCCGCCTGCAAAGCATCCTGGTATTGTTCCAGCAGCGCCTGCAACAGGGTGTCCGACCGAAGGTAAGAACCGTAGCGCGACAGCAGGTCTCGCGCATGATCCATTTTTTCCGGCAAGGTACTCTGCAAATGGGTCCGGTTCAGCATCCGCATGGCAGACTCATGAAAACGGCCGGTGGGTCCCGTAAAAGCATGATCCTGCGGCGCCGCGATTCCTTCTTCAAGATAGGATGCGTACACCGATGCCCGGCGCCGGGTTGTCGGCAAGCCCGATCCACGACGGGCGGATAGGGAGGAAGACAACGGTATGTGATCGAACGGCGCGGGTTTACCCCACAGGGCATCGGAGGAGGCGGGCAGGAAATGAAGCCCATTGCGCACCAGTCCCCGCCGGTATGGAAGCCGTCTGACGTGTGTCCACTGATCTCCCGTATTCGGGCAACGGATGCTTCGGATGAACGATTCGATTCCACGAAGCCGGAGATTAACCCATTTAAGGGCCGATATCAATATGTCCCCGATTTTCACCGAACCTGCCGTTGACGGACCTCGCCCATAGCGGCCGCCGATTTGGACGTGGACCGACCGGACCTTGTATGCTAAAAGACAGGCCGCCGGGAGTCTGATCGCGCTTCACGAGCGAAGGCGTCAAGGAAATCGTCCAGACATGGAGCCGGAGCGTCGCCGGCTTTTTCTCAGGTCCATGTGCTCCCGTGTGCCGAATTTCGGGAGGGAGTCTCGTATCTCATGTGGTTCCCACCGGCCTGATGGTACTCCCATTTGAGCTTGTTGAGCAGGAACCCGCGTACCGGCTGGTGAAATGGTGTTCAACTCCATCGGGGAAAATTCCTCGGCCCGTGCGTGCGGCGGGCTGTTGAAATACGCGATCGGCTGTCACGCCTTTGGCGTGATTTCCTTGCGGCGCAGGGTGTGTACGCCTCATTCCTCAGGATCCGCGCGCCTTGCGTCTGATCGTTTTGCGCCAGCCCGCCCGCAATACGGTTTATCAACGGGCTGATAGAAGGAACCTCATAGATAATTCACGGAGGGATGGATGGAAGATCTGAAGAAGGCCTATCACACCATTGTTCAGGATCACTTCCCGGAAAGGATGGCTGTTGACTTTGGAGAAATGCGGTTGGTCTATCAGAAACATACCTGGAAGATTCATGACGAATCCACGGGCGAGATCGTGGAACGGGGACTCAGGTACGGAGAGAATCCAGGTCAGGAAGCGGCCTTGTACCGCCTGGTAAACGGAAACCTGGTATTGGGCGGATGCCGCTTTATCGAGGCGGGCCGCAGTCTGGTCAGCTCCATATCCGAAACGGACATGCTCCAGTTCGGAAAACACCCCGGAAAGATCAATCTGACGGATATGGATAATGCCCTGAATATACTGAAGTTCTTGATGCGCAAACCGTGCACGGTCATCGTAAAACACAACAATCCCTGCGGGGTGGCCTGGGGAGCGTCGCTGGCGGATTCGTATGTTCTTGCCGATAGGGCGGATCGCATTGCGGCATTCGGTGGGTGCGCCGCGTTCAACCGGATCATGGATAAGGAAACGGCGGAACTGGTCGCAAGAAACTATCTTGAAGTGGTGTTGGCGCCGGAGTTTTCCGGACCGGCGCTGGATCTTCTAAAAAGCCGCCCCAATCTTCGTATTGTGCGGATTCCCCGCATGGACCGGCTGGAAACCTATATAGATTCCCGCTTCCTGGATTTCAAGAGTCTTATGGATGGAGGGCTGATCCTCCAACGTTCCGCCGTGAATACCATTTTGAAGAAGGAAGACTTCAAGCCCGCCACGGTGGTTCATGAAGGTCGGGAAGTCCGAATCCTAAGGGAACCGTCGGACCGACAATGGGAGGACATGCTGTTCGGATGGGCGGTGGAGCAGGGCGTCACCAGTAACTCCGTCCTTTTTGTGAAAGACGGAGTCACGGTGGGGATAGGCGCCGGAGAACAGGATCGGGTCGGTGTCGCCGAGATTGCGGTATTCAAAGCCTATTCCAAGTACGCGGATGCGCTGTGTTTCGAAAGGCACGGAATTCCCTACAAGACGCTCGAACTTGATGTCCGGCGGGAAGCCCGATCCAGGGACGTTCTTGCGGAGATCGATGGGGAAAGCCGGGAGCGTAAAGCGGGTCTGCCGGGGTCGACCATGGTTTCGGACGGTTTCTTCCCCTTTCGTGACGGAGTGGACGTGGGTTTACGAGAGGGAGTCGAAGCCGTGGTTCAGCCGGGAGGGTCTCTCAGGGATTACGAGGTCATCGAAGCGTGCAATGAAGCGGGAGCTACCATGGTTTTCACGGGCCTGCGCGCGTTCAAGCATTAGTTGATCCCGGCTGGAAATCAACCTTGCTGATGGGCCCATTTCCCGACGTGAGTCTTCGGATCCTTTCCCAACTGCAGTTTGAGGTACTCGAGCATAATCATGCTCTCCAGTTCTTCTCTGGACAGATTGTCCAGGTAGGACTGGCTGTGGAGGATATCGGCAAAGGTTCTCCTGGATAACACGGGGTGGCTGCGGGACGCCTCTCTGAGGGTCCCTATCAAGGGTTCGATCTGTTTTCGTAAAGATTCCTCCGATAAAGATCGGACTTCCGAGTACACCTGAGCAATCTTGCCGAGTTCGGGCAGCAGGGGAGATTCCATGACTTCCTTGAACGCCAGGACGGAGCGGTGGAGGCCTTCATAAATGTGATCCGAGTTAATGACATTGATGGAACTCCACCCGCCTTTTACCCAACTGAACACCATATTGCGAGTCAATGGCGTACCGGGGTCCAACTCGGAATACAGGGATATATAAAAGGAGTCGTATACGTAGGTTGTGGCCCAGCCCAATCCCTGCAACGTCAATCCTCGTTCCCCGGAATAGAAATAGCTCCACTCATCGTCGTTGAGGACGACTCCTTTTTTCCCGGGGAGAGATCGCCCTTTCTGCTTGGAGAGGGTTATGAGTATTGGGTGGCCGTTATGGAAAAAACTGATAATGACACGGTCGAATTCATACCGGTAGTATCCGCCCGACCGCAGGTCGGGGGTATTTTCCATGTATTCCACTCCTCGCACCAGGATGTATTCTCCCTCTTCGAGTTTTCCGGATTGCAGCCTTTCGAAATCCGTTGCGAGTTCGGATGCGGAATGCCATCCACAGACTCGGATGGAGGATGGTCGGGTCAGGTTGCACGGTATATCCGTGTTGAAACTGTATTCAATGATGCGGGATAGGGGAGTTCGGATGTGTGCTTGGAAGAAGGCGCCTTGGGAACCGTTGCGGTCGGCCGGGGAAAGTTTTGGATTGCCGCTTTCCTTGGACAAGAGGAGCCTCAGGAGGTTACCAATTCGTGCGGGTTCGAAGGAACCGCTGTCCGCTTCCGTCATGTCGAGAAGATACGTCAGGTCATCTTCGAAGGAGTCCGGAGCGGAGACGGGGCAGTTTCGGGCGGGTTCCGCGAGGTCCCCGGATACGCCCCACGGCATCACTGTGCCGACAGGCGCCATAGCATACAGGAAAATCACGCATTGAAGGGCGGTGCGCAACAACCAATGGAATCGAGATCTCATGAGTACGCGCCCGAGACTGAAGGGTTCTCTAATTTCGCTTCATGCCTTAATCTATTACTATGACGGGGATTCATGGTCAAATCAACCACAATAGACTTTTTTCTTCCAAGAAAGGGGAGCCGGGGCGGCCCTGTGTAGACGGGGCGGAGATTCCGGCATGAGCGGGAACGGCCTTGGCGAAATCGTGGGATGTCGGAGCGGTTGCATGGTTGCCGCTCAGTGGCTATAGTAAGGCACGCAAAAAAAACTGAAGGGAAGATGTGTGCCTATGCATGATGAACGGAGTGGAGCCGTTACCGATTCCAAGGTTCCGGATCAGAAAGAACTCGAAAAGGAACTGAGTGATTATCTGTCCAAGAAGTACGGGGACCGCATAAAAATCGTTTCTCCGGTCATGGTTCCGAGAGAAGAGACGTCGGGAGAAGGGTCTCAAAGCGGGGGACGCAAGAAGACGGCGGACAACGTCGCATTCGGGATGAAACCCGAGGAACTCGAATCCTTTCTGGATGAATACGTGGTTCGGCAGGATGTGGCCAAGTCCATACTTGCCACCAAGATATGCACCCATTTCAACCGGATCCGTTTCAGCCGGAACATGAAACGGCGGGGCGGCCAGGAACTTGTGGGTCAGATCAAGAACAACATCATCCTGGTAGGACCCACGGGAGTGGGGAAGACGTATATCATCAAGCTCATCGCTCAGAAAATCGGGGTCCCTTTCGTGAAGGGAGACGCCACCAAGTTCAGCGAGACGGGGTATGTGGGCGGTGACGTGGAGGATCTGGTCCGTGACTTGCTCTATGATGCGGCGGATGATATCGAGTTGGCCCAATACGGAATTATATACATCGACGAGATTGACAAGATCGCCTCCAGCCATAGCCTAATAGGCCCGGATGTGTCCCGGAGCGGCGTTCAGCGGGCTCTGTTGAAGCTTATGGAAGAGACCGAAGTGGATCTGAAGGTGCCCCACGACCCCATTTCTCAGATTCAAGCCATTGAGAACTATCGCAAGACCGGCAAACGAGAAAAGCGAACGGTGAATACACGCGATATCCTTTTCATCGTGAGCGGAGCGTTCACCGGCATTGACAAGATGATCCGGGAACGCACGAGCAAGGCGCGGATCGGATTCGGCGGGGAAGTGGAAGGCAAGGAAATCCCCTCGGAAATCCTCAGGGAGATCAAGACCGAGGATTTTATCAAATACGGGTTCGAATCCGAGTTCATCGGAAGGCTTCCCGTGGTCGCGGTGTTCGATGAACTGTCCGTGGAGGATCTGTACCAGATTCTCCGGAATCCCAACAATCCCGTGATTACCAGTAAGAAGAGGGACTTCAGGTCCTACGGGATCGAGGTCCGTTTCGAGGATGAAGCGTTGCGGCAACTTGCCCAACAGGCGCAGATAGAGAAGACCGGAGCGCGCGGTCTGGTGAGTGTGGTTGAGAAGGCGTTGATTCCATTTGAGAAGAAGCTTCCGTCCACGTCTGTTTCCAGACTTCTGGTTACCCCCGAGTTGGTTAGAAATCCGGCGGCCGAGTTGAAACGGATTCTCGAGGAAGGCGGCGCCCGGGAAGCGGATGCCCGCTTCGCCGCCGCCGTAAGCTCGGACCGGAAATCGCTCCAGGAGCTCTTGAGAGCCAAGAAGGAAGAAGAACTAAGGCGTTACGGCCTGGATCTCTCGGCGGATATTGTGGACATGGTGCACGAATTTCACGTCCAGTTGGGTATGGAAATGTCCAGAGCTCTGGACGAGATTTACACCATGGGGCTGCAGGTCAAGACCTACGAGAAAACCTTTCTTCAGAAGTACGGGCTCTCTGTCCAATTCGAGGATGAGGCCGTCCTGGAAATCATGAAGCGATCGCTGGAATCGGGGGATGGGGCTACGGAAGTGTGTGAGTCTCTGGCCAGGGAGTTCGAATACGGTCTCCGATTAATCAAAGAAAGGACCGGGAAGAATGATTTCATTCTCAGTCGGGAAGCGGTCCTTCAGCCGGAAGCCTTCCTGAATGAACTGATTAAACAGCATTTCTCCGAGCAGGGCGCCCGTCAGGAGATTCGTGAATCCATGACCCGGAGCCGTCAGGAGGAGTCATGATCGGAATCTCCAAACTGTATTGCGGAAGCGTGGAATCTTCGGACGTGCTCAGATACGGCCGGCATTCCGCTCGCCTGCCCTCTCATATGCTCCAGTTTTCGGAAGACAAGAAGCCCGTGGTGGTCTGGAACATGACTCAACGTTGCAACCTGAGGTGCGTTCATTGTTATGCCCATGCCATCAATGCCGACCACGCGGCGGAGCTGACCACGGAAGAAGGAAAAACCCTGCTGGACGATTTGGCGCGGTTCGGGTGTCCCGTGGTCCTGTTTTCCGGCGGGGAGCCCCTGCTTCGGGAAGATCTGGTGGAATTGGCCGATTATGCGGTCCAGAAGGGGATGCGAGCCGTCGTCTCCACGAACGGTACGTTGATCACACAGGACAAGGCCCGCGCCCTGAAGCGCGTGGGACTTTCCTATGTGGGCATCAGTCTGGACGGACGTGAACCGACCAATGATCGATTTCGAGGCAGCTCCGGCGCATTCCGTGCGGCTGTGGCGGGGATCCGCCGCGCCCAGGAAGCCGGTATCAAGGTGGGGCTGCGATTTACCATCAATCGTATGAACCACGAGGAGGTGTCCCCGCTGTTTGATTTTCTCGAGCAGATGGATATCCCCCGGATCTGTTTCTACCACTTGGTCTATGCGGGACGCGGTTCGGAGATGGTCCGGGAGGATCTCAGTCGCGATCAGACGCGCAAGGTGGTGGATCTCATCATGGATCGAACCCGGGACTTGTATGAGCGGGGTCTTCCCAAAGAAGTTCTTACGGTGGACAATCACGCGGACGGACCCTACGTGGTTCTTAGGATGCGCCGCGAAAACCATCCCCGTGCGGACGAAGTGCTTACTCTCCTCAAGATGAACGAGGGGAATAATTCGGGAAGAGGCATCGGCTGTGTGAGCTGGGACGGTGCGGTGCATGCGGACCAGTTCTGGCGCCATGTATCTTTCGGGAATGTCCGTGGGCGCCGGTTCAGCGATATCTGGATGGATCTTTCGAACCCGCTGATGGCCCGACTCAAACGAAAAAAGGATTATGTCAAGGGCCGGTGTGCGACCTGCGCGTGGTTGGATGTTTGTGCGGGCAATTTCCGAGTGCGCGCCGAAGCGGTGCACGGGGACGTGTGGGCGCCGGATCCTGCCTGTTACCTGACGGATGAGGAGATCGGATCGGCATGACATTTCCCGTTACTCGAATGCGAAGGCTGAGAAGGACCCCGGCATTACGCCGGCTCGTTCGCGAAACCCGCGTGAGCCCTGATCATTTCGTTTACCCCCTGTTTGTAGTTCCAGGAAGCGATATCCGGAGACCCATCGAGACCATGCCGGGCATGTTTCACTTTTCCGTAGACCGTCTGGTTCAGGAGGCTCGGTCCGTTTGGGAACTCGGGATTCCCTCCATACTGCTTTTCGGACTTCCCGAATCCAAGGACGCCCAAGGCAGTGGAGCGTATGCCGTGGACGGCATCGTGCAACGGGCCGTAAGGGCCGTCAAGGATGCGTGTCCGGATTTGTGTGTTATGACCGACATATGTTTGTGTGAATATACGGATCATGGCCATTGCGGAGTGGTTTCGGGCGGTGGAGTGGATAATGACTCGACGCTGGAACTGTTGGCCCGGACGGCGGTTTCTCATGTCCAGGCCGGTGCGGACGTGGTGGCTCCTTCGGACATGATGGACGGCCGGGTCTCCCGGATTCGATCGGCTTTGGACGACACCGGTTTCGAACACACCGCCGTAATGAGTTATGCCGCCAAGTATGCTTCTTCCTTCTACGGGCCCTTCCGCGAAGCCGCCCAATCCGCTCCCCGGTTCGGGGACCGGCGCTCCTACCAGATGGACCCCTCCAATGCGCGGGAAGCGCTCAGGGAAGTCGCCCTGGACATCGAGGAAGGAGCGGACATCGTCATGGTGAAGCCCGCGCTGGCCTATCTGGACATCATCCGTCGGGTTCGTCGGAGATTCGACATTCCTGTGGCCGCCTATAACGTGAGCGGCGAATACAGCATGATTCTGGCCGCGGCGCATCGAGGCTGGGTGGACGGAGATCTCGTCATGATGGAAACGCTTACGGCCATCAAGCGTGCGGGAGCAGACATCGTGATCACCTATTTCGCCAAACGAGCCGCCGAGCTTCTGGGATAATGCATGGACAGCACCCGAGGGAAAGAGTTGCATGCGGAAAACGCCTTGAGAATGGTCGCATGGGAAGTTACGCGGCGCTGCAATCTGGCGTGCGTCCATTGCAGGGCTTCCGCGGTTCGGGAGATTCCCGAGAATGAGTTTTCCACGCGGGAATCATTAGAGTTCCTGGACGATCTGGCCCGCTGGGCGCAACCCGTGGTCATTCTGACGGGAGGCGAGCCCCTGCTTCGGGATGACATATTCGCCATCGCCGATCATGGAACGCGTTTGGGGCTTCGAATGGTCATCGCGCCCAACGGAACTCTGGTAACGGACGACTCCGCGGTTCGGCTAAGGGAGAGCGGAATCAAGCGGGTCAGTATCAGTCTGGACGGCTCCACGCCGGCCACTCATGACCGGTTTCGGCAAGTGGAAGGCGCTTTTGACGGAGCGCTCCGGGGAATCGAATGCCTCAAGCGGGCCGGCCTGGATTTTCAAATCAATACCACCATTACCCAGGACAATCTGGAAGAGATTCCCCGGATCCTCGAACTGGCCTTACGTCTGGGAGCGGTGGCGCATCATGTGTTTCTTCTCGTACCCGCGGGCCGCGGCAAGGAGTACGCGGACCACTCGATCGATGCTCGGCAGTATGAGGAAGTACTCCATTGGTTATACGATCAGCGGGAGCGGGTCCCCATCCACCTCAAGGCCACCTGTGCGCCCCATTATTATCGGATACTCCGACAAAGGGCCAAGAGTGAAGGCAAGCGGGTCACCTTTGAGACCCATGGGTTGGATGCCGTTACGAGAGGCTGTCTGGGGGGCCGATCGTTCTGTTTTGTATCCCACGTGGGCGATGTGCAGCCTTGCGGATATTTGGAAACGAAGGCCGGCAACATTCGTGAAACTCCATTTCACGAACTCTGGAAAAATTCCGAACTTTTCCGAAATCTGAGAAATCCGGAACTGTATTCGGGAAAGTGCGGGATCTGCGAATATCGGAATGTATGCGGGGGCTGCCGAGCCCGTGCCTATGCGGCAACCGGTGACTACCTTTCCGAAGAACCGTTGTGCTCGTACACGCCCGGCTCCGAGAGGCGCGGAGGGTGCGACCCCTGACCCGGGGGCGGGACTCGGAGGAATCCGTTAGGGCAGGAATCCGCCGATCCCGGCGGCGTGATCCAAGTTCCGCGTGCGGGTTCAACAAAAATATGGGTTCGGCGGCCTCGGCTCACCTTCCCAGCGAACACAGGGGCGGATGGGAGAAGAATTCGCCTCGTCATTCCGGCAGGGGGGAAGAAGGATCCCGGCCGAAACGGACATTAACCGGGGCCTGGTGCTTCGTCTCACGGGTCCCCTACCGGCGGCTCGGGAAGGGCCGCTTTCCCGCCCCGATTTATCCGTTGACACTGAGACGGGTTGTCTGATACGGAATTAATCTTTCGGTTACGGTGACGTGATCGGGATCCCTGACTGAGATACGGATGGGGTCGGGGGAATCGGCAGATGCGAGGAGTGTGTTTTGAAAGGACATATCGTGATTCATCGGGAATTGTGCAAGGGATGCGAACGTTGCATCGTTGCCTGTCCCAAGAAGCTCATTGAGATCTCGAAAGAGCTGAACAGGACCGGCTACTTCCCGGCATGTTATCTGGAGGAACACATCAACGAGCCGGAGGAACGGAAATGCACAGGTTGTACCCTGTGTGCGGTCACCTGTCCCGATCTGGCCATCGAGGTGTATCGTGACTGAAAAGCAGCTCATGAGGGGAAGCCACACGGTGGGGGAGGCGGCCATTCGGGCGGGATGCCGGTATTATTTCGGGTACCCGATCACTCCTCAGAACGAACTGCCGGAATATATGGCCCAGCAATTTGCCTCCATGGAAGACGCCACGTTCGTTCAGGCCGAGAGCGAATTAGCTTCCATCAATATGGCCATAGGAGCGAGCATGGCCGGAGCCCGTGTCATGACCTCTTCCTCCAGTCCCGGCATGAGTCTGAAGCAGGAAGGGCTGTCTTACCTGGCCGCCATGGAGCTTCCCGCCGTTGTGGTCAACATGATGCGCGGAGGCCCTGGATTAGGCAATATCGCTCCCAGCCAGGCGGATTACTTTCAGGCCACCCGTGGGGGCGGCCATGGGGATTACCGGACCATCGTTCTGGCGCCCGCTTCGGTGCAGGAAATGGCCGATGTGACGCGTAACGCGTTTGATTTGGCCGATCGGTATCTTACCCCCGTGATTATTCTCGGAGACGGGATGATCGGACAAATGATGGAACCGGTGGTATTCCCCGAACCCATAGATCCCAAAAGCCTTCCCGCGAAACCTTGGGTTCTGGATGGAGCCAAGGGAAGGCCTACCCGGCTCATCCGGTCCTTGTTGCTGGATCCCAGGCGGGAAGAGGAACACAATTGGAAATTGTTCCGGAAGTACGAAACCATCACGGAGAACGAGCAGAGTTCGGAGTCCTATCTCACCGAGGATGCCCGCCTGGTTGTGGTGGCCTATGGGACGGCGGCCCGTATTGCCAAAGGGGCGGTGCAGCGTCTTCGCCGCATGGGTCTCAAGGTGGGGTTGTTCCGGCCCATTTCTTTGTGGCCGTTTCCGGCGAAGGGCCTCGATAAGTTGGCGCAGCGGGTTCGCCACCTGGTGGTGTTCGAGATGAGCACCGGTCAGATGCTGGAAGATGTTCGCCTGACCCTGGAAGGTCGTTGTGAGATTTTCTTTTACGGACGACCCGGCGGGCACGTATCCACCCCCGAGGAAATCGCCCATATTCTTTCCAGTCGATACTACGGCTTCGACTTGGATCGCGAAATATAGAAGACGGGATCGGGAGTGCATATCATTCCTCATTCGTGAACATCCGGATGAGCTTTGGACGGCCGGAGCCGGAAACGGTTCGTGAACGGCATGCGCGCCGGATCGAACCCAACAGCACGTAATGGACAGGAGAGGAGCGGCCCTTGAGAAAGATCTTCCAGCGGCCCGAGTCGTTGAAGACGGCTGTATTTCACTATTGCCCGGGATGCGGTCACAGCATCATTCATCGATTGGTGGCAGAGGTCATGGATGAACTGGAAATTCGTGAGCGCTGTATCGGGGTGCCTCCGGCCGGGTGTGCGGTCCTCGCATACAATTATTTTGACGTGGACATGGGGGAAGCGCCTCACGGCCGCGCCACCGCGGTGGCCACGGGGATCAAGCGGGTTCTGCCGGACCGTATCGTGTTTACGTATCAGGGCGACGGAGATATCGCGGCCATAGGCACCGCGGAAACCGTGCACGTGGCTAACCGAGGCGAACGGATTACGGCCATCTTCGTGAACAACGCCGTGTACGGAATGACCGGCGGGCAAATGGCCCCCACCACGATCCTGGGCCAGGCCACGACCACCTCGCCGGGTGGAAGAATTCCCTTGAGGGACGGGAATCCTGTGGATCTAAGCGAGATGCTGGCGGTGGCTCAGGGAGCGGCTTACATCGAACGGGTCTCCGTAAGCAATGCCAAGGCCGTGCTGCATGCAAAGAAAGCCATTCGCAAAGCCTTTCAGGTTCAGATAGATGACCTGGGTTTTTCCATGGTGGAAGTGCTCAGCCCTTGCCCCACCAACTGGAAGATGTCCGCCTTGGAGTCGGCCCGGTGGGTGGACCAGGAAATGACCAAAATCTTTCCTCTGAAGGTGATCCGAGATGTTACTTAAGACCGTATTTGCCGGATTCGGCGGGCAAGGTGTTCTCATGATGGGATACGTGTTGGCGTTGTCCGCCATGCGGGAGGATCGTCATGTCACCTATCTGCCTGCGTATGGGGCCGAAGTGCGAGGAGGTACAGCCAACTGCACTGTTGTGGTTTCTTCTGAAGAAATCGCGTCCCCCATTGCTTCATCTCCCGATGTCGTCGTGGTTATGAACTTCCCATCCTTGGCCCGCTTTCAGAGTTCGGTGCGCTCCGGCGGCCTGATCTTTATGAATTCGGACCTGATCAGCGAATCTCCGGGCCGGGATGATGTCGAAATCGTTCGAGTACCCGCCAATACATTGGCGCATGAAGTGGGCAACGACCGGGCGCTGAACATGGTCATGCTGGGGGCCGTTGCCGGCAAAACCAAAGCCGTAAGTCAGGAAACCCTCAAAGACGCCGTGGCGCAAGTGTTTGCAGGAAAAAGCGAGCGGGTTTTGAAGGACAATGTTGAGGCGTTGAAGCGGGGCGCCGAGTTCATCGGAGGAAACGGACAATGAGTACGGTTATGCAGCTGTCGATCACCATGCCCGACCTGGCGGCCAAATTGGCGGATATCAGCTCCTTACTGGGAGAGAACGGGGTGAACCTGTTGGCCTTATGCGTGGATGAGGCAGAGGGCGCCGGGGTGTTCCGCTTCATTGCCAGCGATCCCCATAAGGCTTCCAACGTGCTGCGAAGCTTTGAGTTTCCGGTGAAGGAGGAAAGAGTGCTCGCCGCAGAGACGCCTCATCATCCGGGAGGTCTCAACGCCGTACTGAAACCTCTCCAGGAAGCGGGAGTGCGGGTTAAGTACTTGTATTGCGTCTTGGCCACGGGTAAACGTACGATTCTTATTGTGGGCGTCGACAACACGGAAGTCGGCGTCAAGGCGCTCAAACGAAACTGGATCGAGCTGTACGACGACAAACTCTATCAGATGTAGTCTCGGTTCCGGGGCCGGCGGATTGCGCCGAAAAGCGGGGAATGGTCCGTGATGGAATGTTCGGATCGAGGGACCTGCAGCCTGACACCGGATGAAAAGAAATATGGCGAGGCGACTTTCACAGCAGTACGTCACCGGAGTTCAAGCTATGTAAATACGGGCCTTATCTGATCGCCGGGGCGTGTGCTTCGGCGATTTTTCTTGAAACATCGGGGAAAGGCTGAAATGATGATGTAGAATCCACGTAACTCGCAGAGAGGGTTGACGGCTTTCCACAGCGTCAACGTGTGTTACTGTGTAGAACATCGTGTATTCATTCGTAATTCCGGGATCGGGGAGGTGGGAGTGGGGCGGATGCCCGGACACAGCTCTCGCGCAAGACAGCGCTGAAAGGTATTTTTCTTTTCCGGGTCCATGGTAGCCTTCTGACGGGAGGTATTGGATTCCGGGAGAATGGGGAGTCGTATCCTGAAAGGAGGATGGTATGAGGACAAATCGTTTTGTGGTTTGGCTGTTGGTGCCCCTTTTTTTAGTGAGTTTGGGATTCCTGGCGTCGTGTGCCAAAGAAGGCTTGCGCGAGACGCCGGATAAACCCCGCTTGAAGGGACACGTGTATCCGGAGACGGGGGATCTGGCCCGGGAAGACAAGATCTTCGCCGATAGGGTGGCGGCGGGTGAAGTCCTGCTGACGGACGAGGAACTGGCCAAGAAACTGGCTGCGGTCCGCGAACAGTGCCTGCGTGAATGGGCCGAGAAGGATGCATTGGAGTTGAGAAGGCAGTTTGAAGAGGAGCGGATCTACTATCTGTTTGACTCTTCCAGACTGCTTCAGGGCTCCAAGGAAGTTCTGATGCGGAAGGCCACGTATCTCACCGAGGCGAACCCCGGAGCCGGCGTCCTGATTGAAGGGCATTGTGACGAAAGAGGAAGTGTGGAATACAACTTGGCCCTGGGTCAGAGAAGAGCCGAAGCGGCCTACAAATACCTGGTGGCTCTGGGTGTGCAGCCGGAGCGCATCAAGCTCGTGAGCTACGGGAAAGAACGTCCCCTGGATCCCGCGCATACCGAAGAGGCATGGGCCAAGAACCGACGGGCCGAGTTTCGTGTAATCGATTGAACGACTCGTCCAGGGACGCGGAATGAGAAGAGGAGGCGGCGCACATTGGGTGCGGCGCCTTTTTTTGTTCTTGGCGCCGAGCTTCCGGAGAGTTTCCGTGCAGTTCCAGGTCCGTCAACGGCCCTGGGCGTATCGGAATTTATTGTCGGCAACGCGTTCGCTGGATTATTCTATTAGGTGAGAAGCAACGATGTCCGGCATGAACCGTTCAGGAAAAGGAGGCGATCATGGCTGTAAAGGTGCTCATCAAGAGACGTTTTCAGGAAGGCAAGGCCATGGAGGTATTCGCGCTGCTGAACAGGATCAGGGTCGAGGCCATGAACCAGACGGGGTATCTTACGGGTGAGACGCTCTTCGGATACGAAGATCCCCAGAAAATCCTCATCATAAGCATGTGGCAAAGTGCGGACGACTGGTTCAAGTGGAAAGAAGACCCCATCAGGCGGGCGAATGAAACAAAGTTGGAGGGATATCTCACACAGCCGACGGAGTACGAGGTGTATGTGCTGGGTGCTCATCCTCAACGGAAGTGAGCGGCGGGCCGAGAAAATCCTGTTGTCTGGTTGAGACGGAGAGGCGTTGGCGGCCGATTCGCAGCATCCTATCTTGCATTCGAACCCCCGAGGGTTATAATCAGAACAGGATGGACGGAGGTCCGAGTGCTCATGGAGAGGGGGTGAGAAGCATGTCCATGCCCAAAGAGTCGATAGAAACCGAAGTGATGGATTCCTGGCGGAAACTTATCAAAGCCATGGAAAAGTCGTTGAAGATCCTCGATAAACAGATCGAAGAAGCCGCGGAAATGAGCGGAATCTGCACGGATGAATGGTGTGAGGCTACTGAGCATGTGATTGATGAGCTGAGTAATCAGTTGTACTCCATTAGTGAACCCCGCTGGTCTTCCAAAGAAGACAGCGACCATATCAAAATGTTGAAGAGACAGCTGCGTGACTTATACGCGAAGTACAAGAGCACTGCAAATCGGTAGAATTCGTCGGCGACTTTAACAGGCCGTTGAAAAACGCGACTTGCGGCATTGCATTTCATGATTCGTCAAGGCCGCATATTGTATGTACGAGTCATTCCTCAGAGTTCGCGCGCCGTGCAGCTCGTCCTTTTTGACCAGCCTGCTCGAATTGGTTTTTATGAACAGACTGGTAACGCGCGGTTCGTGTCCTGTAATGGCCGGGGTAAAGGAAAACGAAACGAGTCTCCTGTCCCACGGGGGCGGGAGACGTTTTCTTTGGGGATTTTCGCCGCTGGTGACCCGCGGTCGGAGGAATTCCTTATCAGGCCGTTGGAAAACGGATTTGCGGTATTGGGCTTTATCCTTCGTGATTGCGGCGTACTGTATGCACGCCTCATTCCTCAGGATTTCCCCGCCCCGCATCCCATCGTTTTGCACCGGGCCGCCCATAATACCGTTTACCAACGGCCTGTCATAAAGCGGGCGAAGGAGCCCGCCGACTGAGCCGTACACCCGGCGGTTCACGGTCAGAAGTGGCGGAAAACCGGTGAGAGCGGGTCGTATTCCCCGGCGGGAGTTCGTATTGATGCTACGCACCCGGGACGTGATTCTTATCGTGACTCTATATTTCACCATGGGTGCGGGTATTCTGGTTCCCCGTGTGGGTTCGGTCTTGGAAGAGTCTCTGACGGCGTTTATCATGGTCCTCTTGTTCTTGAGTTTTCTGCCGATTCGTCTTCATTCGGTATGGAAAACCATGCACAGGTCGGGTCTGTTCCTGGTGTCCGCTTCGCTGTTGAAACTCGGTGCTCTGCCGTTATCGACGTACGCTCTTTGCCGTTGGCTGGCGCCGGAATATGCGCTCTCGGTCCTATTGTTATCCGGCGTCTCCACCGGGGTCGTGGCTCCTTTCATATCCAATGTAGTGGAAGGAAACACTCCGCTGGTCGTTGTCCTCGTGGTTATCACGTCTATGCTGGCGCCCTTTACGCTGCCCGTTCTGGTCAAGGTATTGGCCGGCCGTCATGTGGATATCTCTTGGATGAACATGGTGCGGATGCTCGCCACGGTCATGTTGGTTCCGATGCTTTTGGGCGAGTTTCTTCACCGGACTCTGCCGTCGCTGGCCGCCGGCATTGTGCAGCGCCAGTTTCCGTTCGCTTTGGCGCTGTTGGCCGGCGTGAATATGGCGGTTTTTTCACGCTATTCGGCATACTTGCACGAAAGCCCGCGACTCCTGCTGGAGGCCGCCGTCCTCGCATTCGCATTGGCGTTTCTCCATCTGTTGGCGGGGCTGGCGGTTTTCTGCAGAGCGTCGATCGAGGATCGGCTTGCTGGAATCGTGAGTATGACCAACGTCAACAACGTGCTCATTATCGTGTTTGCATCCCAATTCTTCGGCGCCATGGAATCCACGGTTGCCGGCATGTACTTGCTTCCGTTCTACGCCGTCGTTGTCCCACTCCGACTTGCGGGTCGCTTCCGATTCCGGATGCGGGGCGAGGGTTAGCAACTCCTTTCATTTCGCCTGCCACCGCTGCTACTGCACATCCCACTGCAATCCTATCAGACTGCTGAAAAACGCGATCCGCTGTTACGTCTTTGGCGTGACGCTTTGTCCTTCGTTATTGCGGCGTACTGGTTGTACGCTTCATTCCTCAGGATTCGCGCACCTTGCATCTCATCGTTTTGCGCCGGTCTGCCCGAAATGGTGTTTATCAACGGACTGCCAACCGCGGATGCGGGGGCCGCTTCTTGCACTGCGGCATGCGTGCGCGTAAGATGACTTGCAGGATATCCCTCAGCCGGAAGCATGGCGCCGTTCCGTTGAATTTCTTTCGTGAAATCCGCCTTTCCGACTGCCTGGAACCATCGATATGACCTGGAATTCCGATATGATTTCAGCCCATGTGCTCATGGTCGGCGTGAACGAGGCGGACGGGTGTGCGTTGAATTCCGCGCTGTCCGGAACGGGTATACTCTGGAAGTCGTCCTCATGGAGTGATCTGAATACGGCCCTGGCAAGCCTGCCGGAGGTGGCCGAATCCACTGCCGTGATCCTGATGAATGTGGAAAGAGGGGAGATTCCCTCTTCCGGGATTTTGTCCAGGTGGAGCGAGGAATTTCCAGGTGTCCCTTGTGTCTTGACGGCGCCGCAGGGTTCGGCGGACCGGGTAGTGGAGTTCATACGGGCCGGCGTGGAAGAACTGCTCATCAAGGACGAAGCGAAGGAATATCTGACCTTGCTTCCTCCGGTGCTGGATCGAATGGTCCGGAGGGAAGCGGAAAGACGTTTCCTGGGTTCACTCCGGGACACACACAGGGATCACCTGTCCCGCACGCGGACACTGTTTCGTCTTGCCACGGAGGTTCTGGCGGAGACCAATGCGGAAGGCCTTCTCCAACGCGTGGTGGATGCCGCACGGGAACTTACCGGAGCCAAACTGGGCACCTCGGGACATAGGTATCGGGACGGTGTATTTCAGGTGAGGGCTTCATCAAGGGCCGCGGATGCTCCCCCTTGTCCTTCTTCGGCTCGGTTCCAAACCGAGAGGGGAGGCGTGTATTTGGACCTTCTCAGCGTCAGTCCTTCCATCCGCCTTACGGACCGGGAACTGAGGAATCATCCCGCGTGGCAGGGATTGCCCGAAGGCCATGTGCTCCTCAAAGGACTTCTGGGAGCTCGCCTCGTCGGTCGTGACGGCAAAGCCGGCGGCGTCATCATGGTCTCTCATAAGGAATGGGGGGAATTCACGGAAGAAGATGAAGCATTGCTGATTCAGCTGGCCACACTGGCTTCTCTTGGATTGCGGCATGTTGAAGCCAGGGGCGATGCCGAGCGGAGAGCCGAGGAAGCGGAAAAGGGGCGACGGGTCCTGGAGGCGTTGATGGAACACGTTCCGGAAGGCATAACTATTGCCGGCGGGTCGGGTTTGGATACCCTTAGGGTCAGCCGGTATGGCAGTCGGCTCCTGGGGTGCTCCAGTGAGGAACTGGAAAACGTGCCCATTGAAAGGCATGCAGAACGATTCGGGCTCTTTCGATGCGATGGAATCACCCGGCCGGAGGTTGGGGAGCTTCCCCTGGCGCGGGCTGTTCTGAAGGGGGAAATCGTAACCGACGAAGAATGGGTGATGGAGGGCAGGGATGGAAGCCGGCTGATCCTCCTGTGCAATGCGGGGCCTATTCAGGATCATCAGGGGACGACGACGGGTGGAATCATTGCATGGCGGGACATCAGTACGCTCAAGGCGATCCAGGCGTCCCTCTCGAAGAGCCGGGACGAGTTGGAAGCACGGGTTTCGGAACGCACGTCGGAGTTGGCCAAGGTTAATGAAGACCTGGTGGGAACGGTGGCGGAACTCCGCGAAGTGGAAACGGCTCTGGAACGTCAGAAGGAGCTTCTGCAGGGTATTATCGACAACATTCCCGTGATGATTTGTCTGTATGACTCGCAAGGAGACGCCAAGTGGGTGAATCGCGAGGCGCAGCGGGTACTGGGCTGGTCCCTTTCCGACGTGAAGGGTATGCTGAAAATACGCGCTTCGGAATTACACCCGACCCGCTGCCTGGGAGCCTTGGGGACTCCGGGAAACCAAGGGGGAGCGTGGTATGACACGGTGGTCCGGGTGAAGGACGGAAGAGCGGTGAACACCTCATGGGCCAACGTCCGATTGTCCGACGGCTCCCAGGTCGCCATAGGCATCGACATCACCGACCGGAAACTCAGCGAGGAGGCGCTGAAGCGGTACAGCGCATGCCTGGAGTGGAGTAACCGGGAACTGGAGGATTTCGCCTTTGTGGCGTCCCATGACCTGCAGGAACCCTTGCGCAAAATCCATTCTTTCGGTGAGCTTCTCAATGCCCGATATGCACACCACCTGGACGAGGAAGCACGGGATTACCTGACGCGCATGCAGAATGCCTCCAAACGCATGCAAGGTCTGATCCGGGGACTGCTGGAATATTCCCGCGTCGTGACCCAGGCGAAGCCCTTTGTCAGCGTGTCCCTGAGCGCCGTGGTGCAGGAGGTCCTGTCCGATCTGGTGACCCGTCTGGAGCAGACGGGCGGCCGGGTCGAGGTCGGGGATCTGGAGACCATCCAGGCGGACACGAACCAGATGCGCCGGCTCTTTCAGAATCTTATCGCCAATGCCCTCAAGTTTCACGGGGAACGTAAACCCTTAATACGAATTCAGGGGTGCTACGTGGACTCGAGAACCCACAGACCCGTCCGCCACCGGGGAACATGGTACCAGGTTTCCGTGCAAGACAACGGCATCGGAATAGAAGAAAAAGATTTGGACCGAATCTTTTTCCCATTCCAGCGGGTGCACGGAAATACCGTTTATGAGGGAACCGGGATCGGGCTCGCCATCTGTAGGAAGATCGTAGAACGCCATGCCGGCGCCATAACGGTAAAAAGCACTCCAGGCATGGGTACCACATTTACTGTAATACTACCGGCCGTACATCAGGGAGATATAGACAATTGACCTTGCAGCCATATTTAGCCGGTGTTTCGACGGGATCGGGAGCTGAATTATGCTTAAGTTCTTCATGCATACGGGTCCTCCTGATCGATGATGACGAGGACGACTATGTGCTGGTTCGTGATATGCTCTCTTACGTGAACTCATCTCGTTATAATATACGTTGGGAGAGTACCTATAACGGCGGTATGGACTCGATATGCCGCGGATATCCTGATGTGGTGCTGCTGGACTATCATCTGGGCGATCGAAACGGCCTGGATCTTCTAAGAGATTTGAAGGCAAGCGACTACGGGGTTCCGGTGATATTGCTGACGGGACAGGGAACCTATGAACTCGATATGGAGGCCATGAGGGCAGGAGCGGCCGACTATTTGATGAAGAACGAGGTCAATCCCGCACTGCTTGAACGTACCATCCGCTATGTCTTGGAGCGAAGCCGGGCCGAGGAAGCGATCAAGAAATCCCAGAGGGCGCTTCGATTGCTATATGCACAGCTGCTCTATTCACAGGAGAACGAGCGCAAGCGTATCGCCTTGGTCCTGCACGAAACGCTATGCCAATCGTTGGCGGCCATGAAACTTCTTGTGGATGATCTCCGGGATCGCGCGGATCATGAAAGTTCCAGTTCCCGGACCCTCCGGGAACTCAGCGGCATGATGTATCAGGCCATCGAAGAAACGGCAAACCTCGTGCGAAACCTTCGACCGCCCGTTCTGGACGATGTGGGCATCCTTGCGGCCGTTTCCTGGATCATTCGCGAGTTCCGGAAAGCGCATCCCCATATTCGGATCCGGGAACGGATCCCCATCGAGGAGAACGAGATCGACGAAAGCCTCCGGATCGTGATTTATCGTGTATTGCAGGAAGTTCTCACGAATGTGACGACGCACAGCGAAGCGGATCGGGTCGACTTGTCTCTAGGAACTGAAGGAAACCATATCGAATTGATCGTGAAGGACAACGGGCGGGGGTTCGATCCCGATTCCGTGTTGTCGAGCGAGGAGCCGTGTAGAAGCGTCGGACTGCGCAGCATGCGCGAACGCATCCAACTCTCCGGAGGAGAGTTGGAGATTCTCACTCTTCCTGGTTCCGGTACCACCATACGGGTCCTTTGGCCCAAAGACGACGCTTGAAACCGCTGCGGATCCGGTGTCGGCCGGACAGGGCATCCCGTGGAGAAGCGGAGCCGGGAAAAACGGATGCGCCGGATTCGGACGGAATCCATGTCTCCTGGAAGAGGGAAGTTCCTGCCTGCCCGCGATAGATACTGTTTATCGACGGGCTGATAAGAGAGCCAATCAGCTCCAAAGCCAGGCGGCCAAAACTGTAAAATACGCAAGACAACCACCCAGGATGCGGCGATCCCTCGCCGTAAACAGCAGGGATCGGAGCGAGGTTCTTCGGGGATATCGGGTGTATCCTTTGAGTTCCATGAAAAGAGCCACTTCTCGAGACCGGCCGATGGCATGGAAGAGTAATGGCGGGAGGGCATACACGAGTCCGCGAACTTTCCTTAGAATGCCCCTTAGTTCCAGCCCCCTCGATTGCTGACTTTCGAATACGGCGTTCAGGTCCCGCACGAGTATGGGCAGGAACCTCAGAGCCAATTGAGGCAACAAGGCATACTTGCAGGGGATTCCCAGACGTGTCAGCAGCAGCCCGAGATCTTCCGCGGGCGTCCACACGGCGAACTGGATCCAGAACAAGGTGAACGTCAGCAGCAGCAGGATTCCTTCGACCCCCGTGACCAGTCCTCCCGAGTACAGCGCTACGGACCCCCATTGGATCAGCACGGAACCTTCCGGGCGGAGCCATGCCTGCAAGAGCACGAGCTGAAACCCGAACAGCCCCGTGATCTTGAACAGGGGCAGAAACAGAGTGGGACGAATCCCCGCGATTCCACCGCCGAGCAGGGCGCAGAAGATCAACAGGCACAAGAACTTCCAGTCAGGGTGCAGGACTGCGAGCAGGGTGTTGCCCAGGGCCCAAAGGATCTTGATCCTGGGATCCACACGCCGGATGAAGCTCTCCCGAACCGAATCCGCCAGAAGTCTCACGGCAGTTCTCCCCTGAATTCCTCCGGAGAAACAGGAGAAAATGGTTTCTCCGGAGACGGCCCATGGTCCGGCCCGCAGGGGCTGGGAGTACAACTCTCCGAAATGTCGGCATCCTCGAAGATCCGGCCATGGCTGATGATCACCCGGCGCCGGCACAACAGAGCGGTCGCGGAAGGATCATGCGTGATCACGACCACGGTCACCCCTTTCCGGTTCTCTTCCCGGATCAGCCGCAATACCTCCCATTTTTCCAAGGCGCTCAGGCGGGAAGTGGGTTCGTCCAGGAGCAGAATTTCGGGTTCCGTCACGAGCGCCGAGGCGAGAGCCAGCCGCTGCAGTTCGCCCGGAGTCAGCCGGAGGGGGTGCATGTTCGAGCGATGGGACAACTGGAAACGGTCCAAGACGTGGGCCACCCGGTCCGTGATTTCCCGCCGGGGGACCTTCCGTACCCGAAGCCCGAAGGCTGTTTCTTCCCAGACGGAAGTGGTGCAAATCCGCAGTCCGGGGTCCTGGAAGCAGATGCCCACATGGCGCGCCAAATGGGCCGGGGAATGAGAGCGTGTATCCAGGGAGCATACCTGGAGTTTACCGCCGTCCGGCCGGAGAAAGCCGCCGATGAGCTTGACCAGCGTGGTTTTTCCGGCGCCGTTGCTTCCCTGAACGGCCACACATTCACCGGATCGGATGTCCAGGGATACGTCCTCCAGGCCAAAGACACTTCCGGGGTACCGATAGAACACGTTGTTCATGCGGAGGACCGTGGTTTGACGTACGTCATCCCTATCCGGAAGTGGCGGGTCCGGATGGAATCCTCCTTGGCGTTCACCGGTCGCGCCCGCTTCCTTGAGCGGACCTCTCGATACGGCGCGTTTCGAATAGGATGGAAAATCGGCGCCGGAAGGTCCGGCGGGACGGCGGATCGGGGGACCGTCATGCGCCACCGTCCCGTGGGCCAGAATGATGCGGCGATTCGGAAGCGTGAAGTGCTCCGGCGCATGCTCGTCCACGAAGAGCACGGCGCGGCCTGTTTGGCGGCACCAGTCCTTCAGCTTGGAATACAGCGTTGCTCTTCCTTGGGGGTCCACCTGATGCATGCAGCGGTCCAGGATCAGGACCCTCGGTTGGAGCGTCAGCATGGCCGCCAAAGTCATCCGCTGGGATTCACCTCCTGAGAGCTGTTCCGGCCGGCGTTCCTCGAATCCTTCAAGTCCCACCAGTTCCAGAGCCCAGCGGATGCGCGCCCGGATCTCCGTGGGTTTCAGAAGGAGATTGCAGGGACCGAAAGCCAGATCTTCCTCCACCGTAGTGCATACCAGTTGGTGATCCGCTTCCTCCCGGACCAGTCCCACCCGGCCCGCCAGTTCGGGTAAACGCAGTTCCGCCAGATTGCGATCCTCGAAATACACCTCACCGTCCAACTCCGCCGGGTCGAACAGAGGGACAATCCCGCACAGGACGTTGCAGAAGAGCGATTTCAGGGAGGGATCCTGGCCGTCCAGGAACACGAATTCTCCGGCGCGGAGGTCCGTATGAACGGAGTGAAGAAGGGGTTGCTTACGGCCGTTCACACGGAGGGTGCGGATATGGGCGCGAATCAGGATCTCGGAGGACATAAATTCGGCCTTTCCCGTTCAACGTTTGCGTTCCCATGCCTGAATCAAGGCCCGGGCCTTGTTCATGGCCTCCTCGTGCACCGTGACCCGGTCGGCGAAGCCGGCCAGGGGTCGGGTGGCGTCGATGCCCATCTTGGCGCTCCGGCTCAGGTCGTCCGAGGAAGGATCCAGGGTGCAGCCCATACCCAGATGGCCCGGCAGGATCACCACGTCCCGGTCCGCCTGGACCCGGGTGGCTACGGCCCAGAGCACCTGGGTCTCGTCCAGCACATCCACGTCGTCGTCCACCACGATGACCAGCTTCAGGTTGTGATCCACGGCCAGCGCTCCCAGAACGGCTTGAAGCGGTTGTCCTTCGGCGGTTTTCCGCAGGGATATATAACAGTGAAACAAACCGCAGGCGGAGACGGGGGCATGGACGTTGACCACATTGGGCAGGGAGGCTCTGAGAGCCCGCAACACATCCCCTTCCCGTTGAACCGCCACGATGGTGATATGTTCGGCGCACAAGCCGGGGGTGATGCATTGATACGAGGCGTGATCGCGGTAATGTACGACCTTGGGCACAAATACGTTTTCCGTGCTCCGGTGACAGCAGTAGTTGGTGAATTCCGCGAAAGGTCCTTCCGGTTCCCGGACCTGGGCCAGGATTTCTCCCTCGATGACTACTTCGGCCCATGCCGGAACTTCCACGTCGATGGAAGAGCACGGGGCGAGACAGAGGGGTTCCTGCAGCAGTCCGCCCACCCGTTCGAATTTGCCTTCGTGATAGGGGACCAGGGCCATGGAACCCAGGGACACGGCGGGATGTACTCCCAAAACGACGGCGGCCTCCAGGTTGACGCCTCGTTCCTCGGCCCTCCGGTGATACTCCCACAAGCGCTGGCGGGAATGAAGGCTGATGCCGAGGCGGTCGCGGGCTTTTAGCTGCATGCGATGGTATCCGAACGTATCCGCTCCGGTGACCGGGTCCCGGGCCGTTACCAGGCCCCCCGTGATGTAGGGCCCCGCGTCGATGGGGAAGTGGGTGAGAATGGGCAGGCGGTAGAGATCCAACTCGGCGCCCGAGAGACGGTTGGCGTGAAAAGGGGGCTCCGCCGTTCGAATGGGGGGTATACGCCGATTGATGCGTTCCGCGAACACGGAGGAGAGGTCCACTTCGGAGACGCCCAAGGCCAGGGCGAGACGGGCGCGGGTGGCCAGCACATTGGCGATCACCGGGAAGTCGGAACCTGCGATGCCATGGAACCGAACCACCGGGTGACGCCGGGCGCGCTCCAGTTCCAAAATGACCGCCGTGGGCTCATATCTCGGATCCAACTCGTCGTCCACGTGAAAGACTTCTCCGGGAAACCGGGACTCGTACTCACTCAAAAAGACTCGCCAATCCTGGTTTATGGAGTTCCTATCCGCGGGGTTGAAAGTGGCGCCCATTCAGGAAAGCACTCCCGATCGGAGGATATGGCCATGCAGCCATCGGGTGAGCAGGGAGCCGCCGATGACGCCGGCCAGGGTGGTTATGGATGCCGCCACGAGGATCACTTCGTACGGCAGATGAAGCAGGACTCTCAATCCCACGGCGACGCAGACGTTTCCCACGATGTTGGCGCATACCTGGGCGGCCAGGTGATGACTCCACCGGTCCATGGTCAGCTTCCAGGAAGCCAGGGAATAGGCCAGGGACCCTAGCCCGTTGGCCGCCAGGAAGAAGGGGGCCAACGGGGACAGACCCGTGGCCAGGGCCATGAAGGCGGCCACTTCTCCGGTGATGAAGCCCGCGGGCTGGCGGAAGAGCAATACCACCAGGCCCGTGAACGCGGCCCAGGTGATTCCGCCCACGATGACGGAAGCCGGATTGATGAGGGCGTCGATACGGTGGGCGACCTGCTGGACCAGGACGAACACGATCCCGAGGAACACGGATCCCACCAGGGCCCTGGTGTCGAACCGGGTGAAGCGTCCCCGCATAACCGTTGCGGCGGCATTCGAAGGATTCATAGACATACCGGCGTTCATGACAATACCTCCTGTAACAGCCTGTTGATAAACCGTATTACGGGCGGCCTGACAAAAAAATCCCCTGCCCGTACTGGACAGGGGATGCCTTTACCATAAGCGCGCCCCCGGTTCGGCCGTCCGTCTTCTGGCTCCCGGTTCATCCTCCGCCCGCCCTTCCCACCTGGCTTGGACCAGGCAGTGGTTCCGCGGGCCTTGTCACCGGTTACAGCGGCGGGACCGCCACGGATTCACACCGTGTTCCGTTGACGGCCAAACCGATTCGTATGTTGAAGTGTAGCAAAGCGGGGTAAAGGGTGCAAGAAAAATGTGGCAGGTGTAGAGGGCAAGCCGGCCGCCCGGGCACGAGGCGGGCGATCCATCGGATCGTATGAGCGGCGTAGGAGTAGGAGCGGGTTAAGGCGGGGAATCGTGAAGGGGGGATTTTAAGAGGTTTCCGAAAGGGCGGGAAAGGGGCCGTTCGACCGGGCGCATCTTGTGAAACCGTGGGATGGACCTAATCTAGGGACATCTGACCCCTTTCCCCAATGTTTTGGCCTTTTTTCCCGCGTTGCGCGGCCTTAACACAGGGCCGAGCATGCGTTCCAAGCGATGGAGGAAACACACGCTTCCCAAGGGTCGACCCGTACGCTCATGCCGTTGCAACAGCCGGGCTTGTTCTTTGCTTACGCCGGCGGAGAGAAATCGGTGCCGATCCAAGACCCTGTCCGCCGGCGGGGAAGCCGTAAGCAGGCGATGGTCCTTTCCGGACGGATGAGCCGCCGCACTGCTCCCTCTATACGATGCCGGATCTTTCTCGATGCTGGCTTCAACGGGATTAAGTTCACTATAACGCGCAGCGGGGAGAAGATGAGGCTCGTCCACGGGAAACGAGGCAAATCGACCCTGCCGCAAATGTCCCCGCCGACCTTCGCGAAAATGGATCATTCGGGTGTAGCGCCTGTGGGCCTCGCCTACGGCCCTGCGCAATCCCTCCTTGGATTCCGGAACGGCGATCCAAGGAACAGGGTTCGGCATCAGGCCATAAGCCCAAATGCCGACGCCCAAACGCCCGCACCACTCGCCCATGAGATCGAGATAAGCCTCATGATCACTCTCGGAGAAAAAGGTGGGCCGGCGGCGGTTGCCTCGCCGGGTGCCTTGATGCGGATAACCGTGCGCCAATACACGTGCGAGTCTGGGCATATACGGTTTCTATCAAGCAACCCTCCTGGTGTCAAAAATAAGTATGGTGTCCCCGGATTTAAGAAAATGGTGTTAAGGTTGATGTTAACTATTTCAACCAAATGCTTGATTTCATCACCGATATAGTCGGCAGTTGGTCCTAGAACTTTGGTAATCACGTCCTTTTAAGCAAGTACTGTTAAGCCTGTCCCTAAAGCAGTGTCGATGTCGACCATTATTACCTTTTCATGTAAGACCGTAATGGCTTATATTTTGAAGCCATGGATTAAGCTTGTGTATAAATAGATACCATCAATGGACAGCAGGTCTTACTGTTTATTATGAAGTTGATGTTTCAATTCATCTATGGTAGCCATACAAATAATATCCTTCAAAAATCCATTGGACCTGAACTTGTTATCTAAAAAGCTCAGAGAAATTAAACAACGCCCGTTTCCGTAGCTGCAGAGAAACAGAGGGGTTAGCAGGTGCCCGTTCTCTTCTCTTGGGGCAATGATTGGCTCCACATTGCCTTCTACGACCACCGCTCTGCTGGGAACAAGCTTGATGATTTTATCACTATACTGTCGATATTTAGGAGACATTCGGACTTGCCAGGCAGTCGAGTTGGGTTGTTCAACATTCAGAACTCGTAAGCCAAGTTCCTGCATGAGCGGAGTAAGTTTGAAATAACGAACTTCCTCTCCTCTGACCCCGTATACTGGGGGTGTCCGGTCCAACTTACGTCCAATATGAGGGTTATACGCCCAGTAAGTTGGTACATCAGCGACATTGACGAAGATGCCTCCCTTCCTTATGTATTCCAGAAGTTTGTAGTAAACAGGGAATTTATCGAAGCTGCTCTCAGGATAGCAGCCTCCGAAAGGATTTATAATTACATTATATTTATCAAAAGCCTCATTGGTATATATTAGGTTAACCTTTATCTCTCTATTCATAGCATCAGCTATTCCTGTGATTCTACCCTTCAATGTATTTGGGCTATCATCAGACCATACTAAGGGTATGCTATCGGCACGTCCGGGGGAGATGCCATACAGTATACCTATTTGAGGCCGAAATGTGCTACTGTCTCTAAGTTTTTGGCGAATGAACTTTATGATCATTCGAATCGAGCCGAATCCATACAGTAGAAAGAGCAGTGCCAAAACAAGCAGAAAAGTGTCTCTAATCCACCCAAATGGAAAATAGTCAAGTATGTTAGGGCCAATAATACTAAGAATAGTTGCCCCCGTAACAATTGATAGATTCTGAAGAAGAGATTTAGAATCCAAGAGGCTGTACCCTTTTGACAAGGTTTCTATGGGAGTAAGTTAGTCAATATGTGTATTTGACCCATATATAGGCTCTACTAACGGATGTCAACCGTCGCACCTCATGAAGCTATTCTGTTTAATACCCGCACCTGACTTATGGAATATATTGTTTGAATAGTATAGGCAATTATGGTGATTGCAGGTTCGACCGTCTCGGTGGAAATTAAAGTGGCATTCAGTTCCGATCTTAGTGGCAATCTCATTGTGCAGCCGCGTTGACTAAAGACATTCACTATCTTTCGATGACGATTTGAGTGCATCATGCACGTGCATTCGCGGGAAATTGCGTATTCCTGCACTGCAAATTATGTGCATATAGCGTGCCAAACGCAATAACAGGCTTATTTCACTGGAAATGTGTAAATTATGGCTGAGGTGGATGGCACGATATTGCGCAGAAATTGAGCAATCATAGGGCTTGCACTGCTCACTAATTGAGCAAGATAGTGTGATAATTGTCACCATTGCAGGCCGAATTGCATCTTCTCATGAGACAAGATGATCGAGAAAACGCTCGGATTCCTACTCTTCTCGTCGAGAAAAGGTCTCGTAAAGCCTGAGACGATATCATACACAATTGTAAAGGCTTTTGCCCTCCTAAAATGCGGGACCCTGCCGGAATCCCTTCTCGTCGGGAAGCCCCGTTTGCAGGGAAAGGGGGACGGGACGGGGAAAGGGGGACGGGGTTGATGTTGCGCGTTTCTTTGTGTCATCATCCATGATGTAGAAACCTCATGCCACGAAGAGCACGCATTGACGGGCCGGGGCGTTGCATCACATCATCGGCCGAGGGGTCGAACGGCGCAACGTCTATCGTGACAATACCGACGGAAGCCGGAATTGACCGGAGGCGGTCTGTTCACAAGCGCCGACGGAGGAGGCGTTTTAAAATCCATGCGGAAAATGCGGATCGATTTGAAAGGCGATGAACGGATTCCGGCTGCCGGCAATTTGGTGGAAGAGGCGCCGGACCACGTTTTCGTGCAGATGGATCGCCGGCGCCGTCTCCGGGAAAAACGGCATCCATTCGACCGGTTGTCCAAAAGAGTTGGGCGATTATTCGGCGTGGATGTGAAGGAGATTCTCATTCCGGGAAAACAGCCGCCTGGGGAGGCCGCTGAAGTGTATCGAGCGACCGCGCTGTTATTGGATTGGGCTTAGTCGCAACTTGGGCGGCAAGGAAACTTGAGTCAAGCGGATTCGGCGTTCGGAAGGGCTGTCGGTAGAGGCGGACAATCGGCTTCGTATACTGCATTGTCCGTGGAAGAATAGAAACGCACAAAATCAGCCCCGTCCCCTTCTTTTCTTGCTGGATTGAAACTGCTTTTGGCACTGGACTTCGAGGCATGGCTCTCGAAATCGCAAAACAACGGGTCGAGTTGCGGAGGAAAGCCCAGCCACGGACAGGGTACGCAAAACAAGCCATGGTCCAACGTCGGAAAACGAGGTGATATCTATCGTCAGCACCAAAATCGAACTCAGCCATAACAAGATCGCGAGGACTCGGGACCTGGATGAACTTGCGGCCATCCTGTTCCCCGCTAACAAGAATCAACAGCGAGTTTTTCTCGCAATCTTTATCGAACTGAAGTACGCTGAGCATGAATTCTTGAGCAGTCTTCAACCGTTATGCGACAAATACGATCTCTCGCAGAGAATGCTCGAAACCGTTCGAAGCAAGATGCGGCGCATGGGGCTCATCGATCACGTTTCTCGCTTCAACCAGCGGCACGGTTATCGGGAAGGGTGGGTGTTTTCGAGCAGGTTCGGAAAGTCTTTGGAACAGCTTGCCGGCATCGCGGCATCGGCGAGAGAGCGCAAAGGCGCGATGCAGGAGCAGAAGGACCGGGGGTTGTTTCGTTTCTTGTGAGGAAGGTTCCGGGAAAGGCGACTGTTCTCTTGGGCAAGCACCTCGTAAATTTCACTGGAAAACCAACTTGTTCCATATCTATGCGATTGGTGACAACTATTAAAAAGAAGGCGATTCAATTACTTCAGCACGTCAAAGCCCTGCCCGCTGGTCGTGAGTGATCAAGAGATAATCTGCTATTTGTGAAAATGTGCGTGTTGGATATTAGACCAAGTGGCAACAGTTGGGTTAGGGACTTTCTGTCTTCATCGGATCGAGTATTCATCTGTTATCATTAAGATCCTGTGCTCAATAAACACTGAGAGATAGGATAATTATCCTGACTCGCGATGCCGTTGCGCAACATATTGAACTACTTACCACTGTAAAGCATTAGCAGAACAGTGGTAAGTAGTTCAACCAATTGATCGCTTTTGTTTCCAATTCCAATTGCCTTCATACTTTCTGACCGCAGATCAACATTGTGCCTTTATTATATCGTTCAGTGCATGACTCAGTTGACTTTCATTCCTAAACCCCATTGTCGGAAGTATTGCTTGCAACAAGTGAATCAACTTAGCTTGCCATGATTCGTCTACACCACTGTCACAGTTATCAATAGGTTTTTGGTACAAACGGGGGTACTTGAGTAAAAACCTTTGGTGTTCGTAGATGAATGTCCATTTTGCGTTTAGCCACTCGAAGGCATACTTAGCAATAGCTTCGGTATTACCTGTCGCTTCTGCGACTTGAAGTGCCTTAAGTGCAAGCTCAAAAACATGCTCTGGTGATACTGCCGTCTTCTTATCCATATCAGACCTATGACTGAACGAAAGGGTAGCCAAAGAAGTGTTGTAATCCGAAATAACACCGTGTCCTATCAAGGAACTCAGAAAATCCTTTCGTATTTCGAAGCCTTCTCCTTGTTCGAAAATATCCAATAGTTGATCCAAGTCCGCAAAACTTTCTGTAAAAATGCAATTACAGACAAAGCATAGTATAAGTTGCTCAGCAAGCTCGGAAATTTCAGTCCCCAGCTCCAACGTTGGAGTTGGAAGCAAACCGTAAGTTACATTTTGAATGTCTAAGCTCTTCTTATAGTCGCCGCTCTTCATAGTGTAAGCACAAACTGCCACAGTGTCCTTCAATGCCGCAACGAAAAGCAAGGCTTCACGCATTATGATGGCTTTTCGCATTCTTGCATGTGATAGTAAAATCTGACCTTCTACCACTGGGCCTTTTGGCAATAACGTTGTCAAATTGTGTGTTATTCCGGCATCTAAACAACAACTGTGTTCTACAACTGCCAACATATACCAAGCCATTTCGATTGGTGGCAGCAATCTCTCTGCGATTTTAGGATTGGGCTCAGGATCACTTACGATACCGGGATAAATAATTGGTTCTGTCCCATCGACTAATAGCATTCTTCGACCAGTAGCATCTTTTTCAAGCCACAACAAAACGTGGCGGCAAATAGCATGGATGTGAGCGGCACGCAGAGAACTCTCTGGATCGATATCATTGAGCTCGTGAAGAACTGCAACAAGATCGCGAAGGCATTCTTCGCGGTCTCCGGCGTGCCAGCTCACCAGCGCTGCGTCCGCCATCAAACCGACCCGCATGGGTTCCATGTCGGGGAAGCTACAATTTCTTGCTGCGTTGCTGCCATAAAGGTAGTAGCGCCTTGCTGTTTCAAAATCCCCTTGCTTCTCCGCGCTGATAGCAGCGTCACGGCCCAAAAAAGCCTTGTCTATTTCATTACGCAGAGCGTCTCCATCAATCAATGCCTTTGACAGCACTAAATTGCCTTGATGGTCTTCTGCCCGGTAGAGAACTTGTGCTTTTGCTCTCACGAGTTCCGAATTAGTATCTCCATATAGTGTGAGCCCTTCTTCTATTATCAGCAGCGCATGCTCTTTGTCGTCGCCGTATTCGTCTATTATGATCGCGCGGTACTTTCTGCAGCATACAGCTAGGTCTGTGTGGCCCCACGACTTGGCAAATTCTTCCAGCCGCGCGAATACGTCGGAGTGACTGCGAGGGTTGATCGTTTGTGCTTCATGCTCACTTAGCCACGCGCCTGACACCAGGAGGTCAATGTGAAAGTCAGGAGTGCTATAGAAATTCAGCACCTTCTGGCGAAGGTCTATCCCACATGAATCCAGGAAGTCAAACATGGGGAGTAATTCTCTAATAAGTTTGACTTGCCGCGCTTGATTTCCAAACGTAAGCCCTACAATTGGAATATCATGTGTGTCCTGCTCAAACTTGTTTCCCATTAGCACTGGTGAGAGTTGTTTGTCGTTATCTTCAAGCAATACATCTAGTTTACGAACCAAATCCCAAAAGTTCGGGAGTGCGCCAAATTTTGGTTCTGATAGCAATAGTTTAGCATATATCAAAAGCGACATTGATGTTCTCATAGCTCTGTCTTCGACGCGATCACTTTCTGATTCGAATCGATCAAAGACTTCTTGAATCTGATCTCGGCTTCTCACGTCTTGACATAGCAACAGTAGTTGTGCACCACGAAGAATTTGGCTGACAACTGGATCGTCTTTATACGCAAAAGTATCTGTTTTTATCAATGTAAACATCATGAGATGTGGGGCAATCATCTCGAGGTCTTGTTGATCAGTTCGGAGTACAGTCATGCACAAACGAAGGATAACCTGGATGTTTTTCCCAGACAACGCAGCAAGTAAGGCGGAATTGGCTTCGGTTGGGTCTATCGAGGGCATATCAACTAATGAATTTGCTACTTCGAAGTATAGTGTCCGCTGTTCTTCATAAGTCAGTGTTGTGACCGCATAGCTTAATAGAAGCGGGGACAATGCGAATCGGTCTATCCCCTGCTGGTCCACCCATGTGCCAATCAATCCATCGAATAGTATCCCACCATCTGGTACTCTGGGCGCTATTTGTGCCATATTCAGGACAAAACTTCGCCGGAAGCTTCCAGGCTTGAGTGACAACCGTTCGAGTAGTCTCCGCCCACCTTCGGGCAGTTCATGTAAAAGTCTTTCTCTTGTTCGCGTGCGAACCTGCTCAATAGCTGGATTACTAACGAGTAAGGAATCTAAGGTTTTGAACTCATTTGTGTCCCAGTCGTTGTTCTGCATGCTCTGGATTGCTGCGACAGCGAGTTGGGGATGTCCGCCTCCTGACACAACGTATATGTATTTCGCCCAGGTTGGGTAATGCACGCCTAGACCAAACAGTATCTCCTGGATGTCATTTTGAGAGAAGTCCTCAAGCTTTTGACCGATTGCTGCTGGTAGGTTGGCAGAGAAAAGGAAGTCTGAACTGGGAGGTCTTGGAGAGGTAAATAGAAGAAACAGGTCCGTTCGATTACATATGAAACGCAAATACAAAATAATATCAATGAGGTGTGGTTCGAGCGAACATTCGAGGTCGTCTACGAGGAAGCCAGTGGTCTTTTGTTCTATAAGTCTATCGATAGCGCAGGATAGTATCAGCGCTACTTCCTCTGAATTGAGACCTCTCAAATTGATGCCGATCCAATTACCACCTAAGCGCCGTGCCGAAAGTTTGGCGGCAACGGTTTTGCCAACCCCAGCGGCTCCAAAAATCCAGCCCACTCCGTATTCGGTAAGTGAAGACACGATGCTGTCTATCTGAATGGTCCGACTAGCTATCGCAGCTGGAAGTGGAACCTCATCGATGGGTCTTGGCTCTGACAGTCGCGTAGCAACCAGATTTGTTTCTTGTGCATCAAATGCAGCCAGTGCTTTGTTGATGAGCTGCATTTGCGCTTCAAATTGTGTACGGTTGATTGTAATTTGCGTAGCTCTCTCCAGCAACTCTTCCAGCATGCTTGTATCGACAAAACGGTCTTCGTTTTGGATAGCCTTTTGCAATAGGGTAGTGACTATATTGCTGAAGCATCCATCCACTTGGGAGTTGCCCCCCCCACGCTCCATCACAAGCTTACGAAGCCTCGATCGCAATAGGCAAACCAGATATTTTGAGTCGAGCGCGCCGCAATCAAAGTGAATCCGCTGTAGAAAGGTCTCCCTGAATTCTGTGTCGTCTAGTCTACGGATATAGTCTTTGGTTTGCTGTGATAGTTTTGAAGAATGGAGAATTTTTCTTAGAGGTTCAACGTCGCCTGTTTTTGCAAGCTTTCTCCACGTTTCCAAGGTAGGTGTATCACCAATGCGATGCTCTGCGGACTTCTCCTTACCGATGACTGCGGTGGTTAGATGGCGCAATTTGACTTGAAGCCTAGGATTCGTTTTAACCAGATCTACATAGCTATCAATTGATGTGAGGATACTTGGTGAATTAATAGTTACATTACGAGCTGTATCTTTGACCTGAACCCCTTCTAATGCTTGCCGGGCAACAACTGCGTAGTCTTCAGCTACTTCCAAGAACAGGAACTCATCAGCCTCAAGCTCTATCCACGCGAGAGCTGATTGGTAGACTTGATAAACATACCCTCTCAATGAATCGATTGCTTCTCGATTCGCGTTTCCTTTTGGAGTCGGTCTTGTAGCTACGGTCCCTACCAAAATAACCTTCTTAAGAATCTATAGTCGAGCATAACCTCGCAATATCCGTGCCCAGCACCATAGTAACCCAATGCTACGTATAACAGTTTCCAGATTCATGTTTCTTTACCTAAATTATCACAGACGACAAGGCAAAGTCTCTACATATGTTAATATGCTGGGACAGTCCATCCAGCGCACGGGCGGCCCTCTGGTTCCCTTAATTGATCACGTCTGTGTAGAGTGGTTGCCATTCAAACCTGCTTGCATTATACCTGAATCCGTGAAACGACGGCTATCATTTTATTCCGAATTGGTCCGTAACTAGTTGATAATGTATGCAAAGTCTGCGATAGTGTTTCCTGTTGTCAATTCACTGAACAGGTGAGGGCTATGCAGAA